>LQAE01000060.1_pt1 | contig 56097 bp, 55 predicted proteins | sample 1535771 | NCBI WGS metagenome assembly LQAE01 (sample SAMN04331582, study PRJNA305678) | bioreactor metagenome | isolation source: bioreactor_1 inoculated with Wadden Sea sediment 1st replicate of a... | place: Germany:Bremen
GTTGTATGCTCAGTACTCTGTTCAACATCTTGCTGCTCAGTCGAGTTAGAGTCGATCAGGCTGTTTTCTTGTGGTGTCTCTTGATTTGTACATCCTGCAGTGATCATAAGAGTCAGTGCAAGTACGGTTATCAATTTCTTCATAGTTGTGCCTCCTTTCGGCTCATACTGAGTCTATCATAATTAGTAAATATAGGGATTACAGACTGTTTACATCAGTTACAATGTTTCTAAATCTTAACCAATTTTATCTGTCATTGCATTTACTTATATCTCAAAACCAATCCTAATACGTTCACCTTCTTGCTTGGCAAAGACCTTACCACCGTGAGCATCTACAATACCCTTTGTAATTGCAAGCCCTAACCCGCTTCCATTCTGAGACCTAGACCGATCTGCCTTATAAAGTCGCTCAAACAGATTGTCGAGATCGTCATCAGATAATGGGTCACAATCATTCTCAAAGACAAGTGAAAACTTTTGATCGCCAAGAGACTCCAGTCTAATATCTAATTTACTTGGCTTTATAGAATACTTAACAGCATTCATTAAAAGGTTCTCACAAACTCTTACAATTCGTTTGGGATCTAATTCAACAAACAGGTCTTCCTCAGGTAAATGAAGCTCATGGTCAAGTTCTTGTTCTTCCATAACGGGAACATACTCTGAAACAATTTGCTGCAAAAGCTGATTCATTGAAATCATAGATAGGTGAAGTTCAATATCAGAATTCGCATATTTCGTATATTCAAACAAATCATCAATCAAAAGTTTTAATTTTTCCGACTTTGTATACGCTATTTCAGCATATTCTAACATTTCTTCTTCTGATTTAAACTGAGCAGTTCTAATTAGACCTAAATATCCCATTATTGATGTTAGAGGTGTACGCAGGTCATGAGACACATTTGTTATAAGTTCACTCTTTGTCTGTTCGATCCGTAATTGTTCTTCCTTTTCCCGCTTTAAAGCCCGCCTCATATAATTTATATTTTCTGCAAGTAGGGCAACTTCATCTGAACCTTCTTCTTCCACTTCATAATCCAGATCACCATCTGCAATAAATAACATGGCATCTGAAATTTCCGTTACCATTTTTAGTTTTTTTCGTGACGTTAACATGAAAGTAAATATAAACGCCACAAGTCCATTAATATAAGGGAATATGCCCCCATTACCAACAATTTCTGAAGTGTAGAAGGTATCTTCTCTTGGTGATGAAATATATATTAGTAGGCGCTCTGGTCCTTCTTCATCATCAATTTTAAAGACACGAAACACTTCACTCGGATCATTATCATCAAACTGACCATATTCTCCAGCCTTCTCAACAACATCAAGAATATTCAATTTGTCAGCAGTTGCGTTTTCATTTTTTATTAGAACATTACCTATAGTATCTGTTACGTAGATTTCAGGTTCTGACATAAAACTACTAAAGAAATTTGACTCCTCAATAATTTCGAAAAAGTCCTCCATGTCTTCTGCTTCTGCTAGATCCTCAAACATGTTCTCACTTCGTCTAAATATCTCGTCGTAGCCTCTGTCATAACTGGTATGAACATTTTCACGTATCTCTACAGACATATTAAGGCTAACAATCGTAACCATTATACCTACAACTAGTGCTACAATGAAATTCAACATTATTTGTGCAATTATACTAGATTGTATCTTACTTCTAATACCAAGCTTGTCTACTAGAGTATTGACACCAGAAAACAGTCCAATGAAAAATGAACCAATCTTACCAAATCGTCGACGCCATCTTCTTCGGTTTGCCTCTTTTTTTGCCAACTTAATAGACGCTCTTTTCTTAGCTTTCTCTAGCTTCTTCTGTTTCCGTTCTATAGCATTCATATCTTGTATCCCACTCCCCAAACAGTCTTCACATATACAGGCTCTCTGGGATTTGTCTCTATCTTTTCTCTGATTTTTCTAATATGAACCATGACCGTGTTTCTTGTTTCAAAAGGATCTTCCTCCCACACGGTTTCATAAATTTTATCTGTACTAAACACGACACCCTTGTTTTGTGATAAAAGGAGCAAAATATCAAACTCACGTGGTGTTAACTTTACTGAACTCCCGTTAACCTTAACCTCATGGGTTGCAGTATTTATATATAGTCCGTCTATACTTATTTCTGACTTTGTTTGATTCACACCCCCTGTATTGTTTAATATCTTAAACCGTCGAAGTTGTGACTTCACTCTCGCTATAAGTTCTAGAGGACTAAACGGCTTTGTCATATAGTCATCAGCACCAGATGTTAAACCATGTATCTTGTCTATGTCCTCAGATTTAGCTGAAAGCATAATGATTGGTAGATTCCTTTCTCGTCGAACCTCTCGACAAACTTCTAATCCGTCGACTTTTGGCATCATCACATCAAGAACCATAAGTTCTATGGGTTGTTCTCTTACCATCCTAAGTGCTTCTTCACCGTCACTTGCTAAGTGGCAAGTATACCCATCATTCTCCAAGTATATTTGTATTAACTTTCTAATTTCCTGATCGTCATCTACGACCAATATATGTTCATTCATCTATTTCACCCCTGATTAATTTGAATTTACCTTTTTGATAGTATAGAACATTGTTCTTTTGATCATCTTAACAGTTCTTAAGAAGATCTTAAGGTTCATATATAACACTCTTTAACAAAAACAAAAGGCCTATTCAGACCTTTTGCGAAGTTTTATATTTGGATTATTCTAGATCGGGACAGTATTATCCTTTAATGTAATCACTCATTGTTATCATGAAGCTTATACCTGTTAATGAATGTGCCAATTTCAAGTGGTTTGTCATATAAGTATCCCTGATGTATAACACAGCCACGCGATAGTAAAAACTGCTTTTGGGCCTCTGTCTCAATACCTTCTGCAACAACATCTAAATTAAGTGCTTTCCCTAGTTCTATAATTGCATTAATAATTGTTCCAGGGCTATCAATTTCCACACCCTTTAAGAAACTTCTATCAATTTTTAGAACATCGATAGGAAGGTGCTGCAAGTAACTAAGAGAAGAGTACCCTGTTCCAAAATCGTCAATAGATATTATAACCCCCGCTCGTTTAAGCATATTGAGTTGTGGAACAGCCTCATGTAAATTCTCGAGCAGTAGAGACTCCGTTATTTCAAGTTCAAACTTGCTTGGCTTTAGTTCAAGTTCACTTAAGTTCTCTAGTATCCATGCAAAAAGAGATTCATCTCGAAACTGTTGTCCCGATAAGTTCACAGAAAGGCTAAGATCTTTATGGCCCAAGTCATGAATTCTTCTCAAATCCTCTATGGCTTGTTTAATAACCCATCGACCTATCTTCTCAATTATTGCTGACTCTTCAGATACAGGCACAAATTCAGCAGGGGATACAGTTCCAAGTATTTTGTTTTCCCAGCGTAATAAGGCTTCCATACCAACAAGTTTGTCTTCGCCTACATCTATTTTGGGCTGATACACTAAATTGAATTCATTACGTTCAACAGCTTCATATAGTTGGCTGAGTATCATTTGACGTCGTTCTGACTTCTCTCTAAGCTCTTTTGAAAAATAGTAGTGGAATCCTCGGGCATCTGACTTTGCCTTGTTTAAGGCAGACAAAGCAGCTGTAATGACACCTTCGCCCGTTGACGAGTCACGAGGAAATGAACTAATGCCCATACTTGCTGTCATGTATATTGATATATTGTTTCTACGTATTGGGTGCCTAATGATTGTCTGGATTTGCTGAATGAACTTATCTATGCCTTCAGTGTGTTCATCGAGGTCAATTATAAATGCAAACTCATCTCCGCCAATACGATAGATTTTGTCATTGCCAAGAGTGATCAGGGGGAACTTTTCAGAAAGACTAACTATTACAGCGTCCCCTGCATTGAAGCCATATATTTCATTGATTGACTTAAAATCATCTATTCCGATGTACACAAGTGCAAATCTTGTACCTATATCAATTTGGTCTTCAATGTCTGTCCTAAGTTGGGTTGCATTTGGGAGTCCTGTTTTAGAATCCTTATTGAGGATATCGTTCCACTGTGATTCTTTCGCTGTTTTTTCACTCAAATCCTCAGTAATAACAAAATAATACTGTGGATTGTTCTCAGTGTCACGAAGTAACCTTATAATTAAAGACGCTGGGTAAACATCCCTGCTTTTTCTTAACTGAGTCACTTCACCTGTCCAAATACCATGTTCCTCTAATAGTTCTAATACTTCATCGCGATAGTCCTTACCCTCTATATCGATAATTGAAATATGCTCCCCTTCCAGCTCTACTTGTGAATAGCCAGATAACTTATTGTATGCAACATTAGAATATACTATATGTCTATCTGCATTAAGTATTAGAACGCCTTCATTGGAATTTTCAAGAATCTTTGACATAACACCTAATTCACTTTGAGTTAGAAGGTGTTTGTCTTTTTCGTCCTCTAAATTATGAAATACATTTTGTAAATTTTGACGCATGGATTCAAAAGCTCTTGCAATGTCTCCAACCTCATGTTTAATTGAAGTATACTTCTCTGGTAATGCATCACCATAGTTTCCATCTTTAACACGGCTTAAGTACTCTATTAAAATACCAAATGGTCTCATTTCTCTATCCATTAACCAAAATGCCCCAATTAGGACAATTACAAAGTATGAAATATTGGCAAGGGCATATATTAGAATTGACTGAATAATCTGGGCACTCATAACCCGTTCTGATAGTATTACAGCAAGAATAATTTCATCATCAAACTGTGTAAATGCAATCATTCTATTTTGTCCATTTATATGAGCACGTACAAAATCTACGGCTCTCAAATCTGAGAGTGAGTCTATTTCCTCTTGTGTTTTTAACTCTTTATTTGGAATCAAGAATGTCTGGATAGTATGACCTTTTAGCTTTTCAGTACTTGATAATATATGGCCATCGTTATCGAGCAACATGGTTTCCGATGTTGTGTTTACAAACTTGAAATCAGGCAACTGCATTGACGACAATTCAATCACAGTCCCAATGTACCCAATGATTTTTCCATTCAAAATGAGAGGTTCTACATAAGCTCTTTTCGAAAAGCTCTCATTACATACCGTTACCCATACACCTGAAATATCAATTGTATCCCGTTTGTCATCAACTGAATGGCAATTGTCTGTGTATGCATCTATTGGGTCTAGGGGCTCTATTAAAAAATCTGTGCTGTTAATTTTACTTATATGAAAACTAGCGTCACTATGCATTTCAGAATTAGATAAGTAAAAGACATTATTAATAAGCCATGACTGATTCAAAATTGTTTTTGCCATTGCTTCTGGATCATAGCCGCCATCTGACTCATTTTGATTCTTTTCTGCATTTTCCCTGTTAACTCTAAAAAGTTGAGCGATCTCGCTAAATTCACTTTCTAGAATCTCAGAATTCAACTCAGAAGCCGTTATCAACTGGTCACTAAATACTCTTTCTATTCTTCTTGTATTGTTTAAAAGTACACCTGTACCGATTATAAGTGCAACAACCGTTAAGATTATTGTCATCCTAATCGCAATGTGTCTGCTAAGTTTATGCATGACATCCTCCAACATTCTGTTGAATACATCTAGCTTTCGTAGTAAAATAGCATTTGGCAAATGAATAACTACGACCCACTAGGAGGCTCCCTATGCAAACATTTATACCCACTGGGGTTTGTGCGAAAGCAATACACTTCAAAATAGAGGATGGTACTGTTGAAAAAGTTCAATTTGACAGAGGCTGTCCAGGATCACTTCAAGGCATTGCTAAACTTGTTGAAGGCATGCCAGTTGAAAAGGTTATTGAAAACCTAAAACACATTAACTGCGGATCGAAAACGACTTCATGTCCTGATCAACTCCGTATTGCACTAGAAGCACACATGTAAACATTAAAAAAGAGTTGCTTTCCTTCTCAAAAAGGTAAGCAACTCTTTACTTTTACAATTCAATTTCCCACGACTGAACCCGTGTTAGTGGAACAGCTTCCTTATGATACAAGGTAAGTCGTTTCAAGGGTATTTCCAAGTTGATTTTTTCCCCACTGTACTTATGCGCATCTGATTCTTCTACATATGTCTTTTGCATAATATAGATAACAAACTGATTATTAAAGTTCCGCTCAAAATCTTTGATAGATTCAAGTGATACAATATCATTTAGACTTCTACTATGCGCCTCTTGTATTATGAGCTTCATAATAGTCGTTACCAGTTTATTCTTCTTAAAGACTATCATTAATTTCCCGTCTGTAGTTAATTCAAAATGATCTGACTTCAAGGTGTATTCGCTCTGTTCAAAATCCATTTCTTTAACTGTTTCTAACACAAATGACATGAGGTCATTTAACTCTGAGTAATGCCGCATTAACGTCATTTTATTATCAAAATGTCCAAACAGGGGAATGTCTACGGGCATCGCTGTCATTTTTTTATCTGACAAAGCTTCCCTTAATTCATAAATGCTCGTGTTAACTGGATTTTCTATGTCTATAGAAACATACGCTTTAAATAGTGGGTTCTGAATTTTATTCATATTGTGCTCCAAAATTATGTCAAATTATACGTCATTACTTTGTAAGTCCTTATTTATCAAAAGGCATAAAGTGTTCTACAGCATCATCAAAATCATTTGCGATCTTTTCAAAGAGTTTATGATTTTTTATAAATATTGCACCAATTTGAGGATCAAAGTGAGACCCAAGATCCGTCTTGATTATTTCTATGGATTCTTCATGAGTGAATGCGCGTTTATAAGGTCTTTCCGAAATTAGTGCATCGTACACGTCTGCAAATGCCATAATTCGTCCCGATAATGGAATATCATCACCCTTTAGTCCTTCAGGATATCCTGTGCCATTCCACTTCTCGTGGTGAGTATAGGCAATTTCACGGGCATACTTCATGAATGAATTATCTCCAAGTGCATTTTCTGCAATTTGTAGGGCATTTCTACCGTAAATAGTATGTTTTTTCATTTCCTCAAATTCATCTGAAGTAAGTTTTCCTGGTTTTAACAATATAGAATCAGGCACTCCAACTTTCCCAATATCGTGAAGCTGGGCAGATTTATGAAGTAGCTCTGTCATATCCTCAGTTATCTGATCATTAAAGAAGTCAGATTCTTTTAACAGTGAAGCTAGTGTCTTAACATACATCATGGTTCTACTAATGTGATTCCCAGTCTCATTGTCTCTTGTCTCAGCCAGTGCAGCAATAGTTTGAATGGTCACGTCTTGAGTGATTAGAAGTTCTTCCATTTGACTGGCCACTTGCTGTTCTAATAACTCCGATCTTAATTGAGACAACTCAGCTTCGCGTTTGGAAAGCTTTGTATCAAAGGCCATTTGCTCCATTTTGAGTCTTCTACTAATTCTTTCATCAATTACTTTATCGCGTATTGCAATATACTGTTTTAAGTGACTATAGGCACGTTCATAATGCCCCGAGTCCTCAAAAACTTTTGTTAACTCTTTATGTGTCATGTACTCATACTTAGAAAAATTGTTTTCTTTCGTCAACTTTAATGATTCAGATAAATAGGACTCCGCTGCTTCGTGCTCATTTAGTCTCCATAAGACACAACCCAGTCGCATGAGTGTATAGACTTGAGCTTTAACGTTATCGATTTTATTGTACATTTTGATTGCCGACAAATACACTTTTTTAGCTAGCTCTAGTTTATCCTGCTCATAATATATATCGCCAGAAGTATTCAAATAAGAAGGGAACCTATAGGTTATTCCATTTCTTTCCTCTATTTCAATAGCCTCAGCAATAAGCTCTTCAGCAGTCGTATAGTTACCGAGCTTTCTATGTGTATCAGCTAAATTATTTTTAATTAAAGAAATTTCATCTAGGACACCTATTTTTTCGTAGTAAAACTGCGCTTTTTCGAAGAGTTCAAGCTGGATTTCATTATCTCCCAAGTTCTCATGAATTATTGCGAGTGTGACTAACGTATTAGCATTCTCCCTAAAATTATTACTTTGAATAGCGTAATCACATGCTTTATTGGCATATTCCAGTCCAAGTTCATTGTCTCCTGTCAAATCACATACAATTGCTAGGAAACGGAACACTCTTGCCATAGTTAAGGGTTTATCTTCAGCTTCATAGTGGTCCATAATATCTAGAACACTGAGTCCGTAGTTATAAGACAACTCGTACCGTGAATTAATATAATTGTACCTTTGTAATCGTCTTAACACATTTACATAGGTTTGAATGTCAATATTGTCCGTTCCTATTTCACAAACTAACATTTCAGCCTTTTTCGCCATGGACAAAGCTTTCTTGTGATCATGAATTATTATTTCATCTGCTTCAATTATTAAATTATTGATTTCATTGATCATTTGCTTTATATTTGCATCCATAAGTGCCTCCCACAACACATACTGAGCTAAAAGCCACGTCTATACATATTATATCAAATCTTTAGACATAAGTATTAGTCACACTGAAATTTTATACCCATATTTAAATATTCCTAAAAGAATAAAAAGAACCACTCCCCATACCGCGGAAAGTGGCTCTCACTCAAATCAAATCAAATTTCGTGTTGCAATTAAGCAGCGTTTTTTTTCTTGAGCCGCTTCAAATGCAGCATCTTTCTTAGCGTTAAAGATGTCCTTGTTCAGGTCGCCTTCGCCTTGAGCGATAAGTACTGTACATACAGCATCACCAGTGATGTTTACTGCCGTACGAGTCATATCAAGAATACGGTCAACACCCATGATAATTGCAATACCTTCTACTGGTAGACCAACTTGTTGAAGTACCATTGAAAGCATGATCAGGCCAACGCCTGGAACGCCTGCAGTACCAACAGAAGCAAGTGTAGCAGTAACGATTACCATCATGTATTGGTTAAGTGTAAGATCAACACCAAACAGCTGTGCGATAAATACAGTTGCAACACCTTGCATGATTGCTGTACCATCCATGTTTATTGTCGCGCCAAGCGGCAGACAGAATGATGCAATATCTTCTTCTACACCACAACGCTTAACAGTTGTTTCGATTGTGATCGGTAAAGTCGAAGATGAAGAAGCCGTAGAGAATGCAACTGCCATAGCTGGCGAGAAGTTTCTAAAGAACTGAACTGGGCTTAACTTCGTAATTGCAGCAAGTAGGCCTTGGTAAGTGAATAGGGCGTGAATAAATAGTGCGCCGATTACTGTAAGCATGTAAACCGCAAGTGGTGCGAACATGCCCCAACCAAGTGTTGCAAATGTCTTAGCTATAAGACAGAATACGCCGACTGGTGCCATTTTCATAACAAGTTCAACAATTTTAAGGTTAACATCGTTAAGTTGTTCGAAGAAAGTAAATACTGATTTTGCTTTCTCACCTTGAATTGTTAATGCAGTACCAACAAATAATGCAAATACAATGATTTGAAGCATCTTGCCATTAGCAAGAGACGAAATTGGGTTTGTAGGAACCATATCGTAAAGAACTGCAACAAGTGCTGGAGATTCTTTCGCTGCAAATTCTGCACCTTCCATTGAGATGCCGCCTACTAGACCTGGGTTTGTTACATTTGCAAGTGTAATTGCGATTGTAATTGCAACTGCAGTTGTAAGTAGGTAGAAGCCGATTGTCTTAGAACCGATACGACCAAGCTTTCTAACATCACCGATCATTGCAGCACCAACAACTAGAGAAACGAATACTAGTGGCACTACCATCATTTTGATAGAGTTAAGGAATATCTTACCTACCAGTACAAAGAAGAAATCAATAATTACGTTTTTAACAAATGGTACGTCACTCATTGGGAATAGAACAACGCCGACGATAGCACCTAGAATAAGAGCAACCAGGATTTTCGTCGTTAAACTCATCTTTTTCATATAACCCTCCCTTTCAAACATAGAACAATAGATAATTGCATGTTGTCTCAACCCCCTAATATGTTAAGACAATTTAAATATTAAATCTTGCACCTCGAGTTTCTACAATTTCCTACAAAACCTACATAAAAACGTTTTCACCGTTGATATTTCAACATTCGTATATGAAATCAAATTTTCCGACTATTGAATTTTGTAGAATTTTATATGCAAAAACGTAATTTGTTCGTAATATTTCCTGCATTCACATGCACAATCGTTTAAGAAATTGTAGTAACTTGCAACAAAAAGCGTTGAAATATATTAATCTACATTTCAACGCTTCTTCACTACTTTCCCCATTTAATAACCAAACTAGCAAAACTATAGCCGAGTCCACCTGTAAGCATCAAAACATTGCTTCCGTCTTTTATCTTGCCAGCTTTTAAACCCAAGTCGAGTGAGAGAATACTGTCAACATGTCCTACATGACCATACTCATCCAAATAAATTGACTGATCTTCTGAGAACCCCAGTTCATTCAATATATAGTTGTGTGCTGATCGTTTAATATGAACCATTGCTATATAATCAATCTCCTTAGAGCGTACTCCGCTGCTTTGCATTGCATTATTTGCAACTTCGAGAAATCCTGGAACCGTTTTCAATTTAAGGTTTCTTTTAAACGTTTCATAATCTGGCATTTCAAGTGTCCACAACTTAGGGTCTCTGCTTACACCTGGATATCTAGGGTCCTCTGATCCACTATGTTTTGCAACAACATCATCCGCAAACACGGGCTCTGTTTTTATTACCGTCTCCAGTATTTGATTTTCGATATGGTCTTTTTTTAGTAGTACCGAGCATGCACCTACAGTTAGCGGTAACATAAAGGTTGAATTAGGGTCTGTTGGATCTACCAAATACCCAATTGTATTTGCCCCTGAAATCAAAACAGTATTGATGTTTTCGTTTGACATCATCATGTCTTTTGCAACTTTAATGCCTAAGACTGTAGAAGAACATCTGTAGGATATATCAAATCCCCATGCATTTAAGGCGCCAATTTCTTTTTGTACTTTTATGGCTGCTGTCCAACAAATATACTCTTTATACTCCTCGCCATTGAAGATAATGAGGTCAATATCAAGTGGATCAACGCCTGTGTTTTCAAGACACATCTTTGCAGATTTTATTGCCATTGAAACACAGTGATCATCTTTTCCACCGACCACTTTTTCCTTTATTCCTATTTTATCAATGATTACATCTTCATTAAGTCCAGAAACCTTTGATAGCTCACGTGCTGACATTCTGCCCTCAGGAATGTACAATCCGTAACCTACTAGTCCACAGGTTGTCTGATTCAACATTTATGCCCCCTTGTACTCTAGAAGTGCACTTGACCATGAGAATCCTGCCCCCGCACTGAAAAGTATTATCTTGTCTCCATTGTTAAACGTGTTCTCCTCTGACATCAAATCGAGGTTAAAGACAATATCTGCAGGCCCCATATGTCCATAATCTTTCGCAATATGCATTGAAGTCTGATTATGCTCCATGCCTATTAAATCAATAATCTTCACCATAACATCACGGCCAATATTATATAAAACCATATGACTGAGTTCACTTTGAGTCACGTTTAATCTGGTCAGCAACTCTGTCATAACACGTTTGTTGTTTTTTCCAAGCATCATAAACAGTTCATCGCGTTTGGTTTCGTCGCTTAAGTATTCAGAAGCAGATTCTCTACTATTAGAATTGAACTTATTATCTCGTACATGATCCGAAGTGGCTGGTACTTTAAGTCCACCAACAGGCATCTTCCACAAATGATTGAAACTTCCATCTGTCAAAGCATGAGTGCCATGAATTCTAAACCCAGTCTTCGACCTTTTTACAATGCACGCACTTGCCCCGTCACCATAATAATTTGCTGATGCTGATGTCCATCTGTTGATGATTGGCATAGAAAACTTATCACTACATACTACAAGAACAGTTTCCATGTCTGGATCAGCTTTCAATTTACTGTAGGCAAAATCCAGTCCAGCCATCCCACCGCAACAAAACTGTTCAATACGAAATGCATAGGCATTCGTTGCCCCAATTTCATTGGCAATACGCGCTGCATCTGACCACCTAAGATAATCAGGTATTGTATTGGAATACACGACTACATCTATGTCCTTAGGGTTTATACCAGCCTTTTTAATGGCTAAAATTGATGCCTTTATTGCCATGTCTGACGCTTCCTCATCAACTGCAACATGAACTTTATCTATTGCTAATTCTTTGACAGTCTTAAGAGGTATGTTTTGCGACTCAATGACATCTTTAGTGTAAATCACATTGTCCGGTACATATCTTCCTGTTGATACAATGCTTACTGTGTCCATTTTTCACCTCCCATTATTTGAACTGTATTGCTGCACTTGCTGTAGAAAACCCAGTACCAGCACTAAAAAGTACCACTAAATCGCCAGATTCAAACTTCTTGTTTTTTCTCATTTGGTCAAAGTTAAAGAATATGTCTGCAGGTCCCATATGACCATGCTGACTTCCATATTCCCACGATGTGTCCTCTAAATTGCAGCCTAAGGACTTGCTTATATTCTCAATAATATATTTCCCGACATTATAGGTGACTATTTTGCTGACATCTGATTTTTCTTTTCCAACTTTCTTCATGAGTTTCTCAAACGTCTCAATATTTGTTTTTACAATACGGTTTGAAACACGGGCTCGCTCTTCATCATCCTTTAGATATTCCAGGGCAAATCGATTCAGGTCTATTCTAAATAGACCCTCATCGATATGCTCTGGTTTAAGTGGCTTAACCGTTCCACCGACTGGGATTCTCCATAAATGATTCAGTTCGCCGTCGGTTAAGTTTACAACTTCAAGGATTTCATGATCCACAACACCTCTACTCACAACAGCCGCACTTGCTCCATCTCCCCAAATACAAGCGTCTGCTGCCTTCCACCTGTTCACAATTGGTTCTTTAAACATATCTGCTGAAATAATCAAGACATGGTTAATATGCTTATCCGCTTTTATTTTTGAGACTGCGTATTCCAGTGCAATTATTTGTGCATTGCAAGCCTGATCATATCTAAGAGCTACAGCATTGACTGCACCTATTTCATGTTGAATACGTGCGTACTCTGCCCACATAAAGTATTCTGGAAAACCTCCGTAAGAATATATGACAACATCTATGTCAGCTGGATCAATACCTGCATCAGCAAGCGCCCCCTTAGCTGCGTGTATTGCCATATCCGTTGGATATTCGTCTTCACCCGATATGTGCACTTTATCAATTCCAATGTTACTCACGTATTCTTCTGTGAAACCATACTTTTCCATTACAGATTGGGTTTTTATATAGTTTTTAGGTGCATAGGATGCTGTTCCTGATATTCCAATACCTGAGTATTTCCCCAAAATGGCCTCCTTAAATAAAATCTGCAGTGTCGTGCCACTCCATGAGCATGCCAGACCAAGCCAAACCAGCTCCGAAAGATACCATTGCAACCTTGTCGCCTTTTCTAATTTTCTTTTCTTCTAACGCTTCAGCAAGGGTGATTAGTGTAGAAGCTCCACCTGTATTACCATATTTCTCAATGGTAGTATGTGTCTTAGACATGTCTAGTCCAACTTTTTCAAGCGAAGTACGAATAATATTGATATTCGCCTGATGCGGAATTACAAAATCTATGTCCTTTACGTCTATGCCAGACTCATCGGCCACTTCAATCAAACTTTGAGGCAGAACTGTTGTTGCAAAGTTCCACACCCCTTTGTTGTCCATGTTAAGGTATCTTTTCTTTACGTCATCTACGTTATTATTACGAATCGGCATATCAAGTCCACCAGCTGGAATTATACATGCGTCATATCTTGAACCATCAACCTTCATAAGATAGGACTGGATACCTTGTCCTTGTGGAAGCCTACTTAATACTGCTGCACCTGTTCCATCACCAAAGAAACAACATGTATCTCTATCATTCCAGTTGATCAAGTTTCTACTAATAATATCGCCACCGATAACAAGTACATTTTTGCAGCTGCCACTGGCAACAAAACTTGCTCCAATGGAAAGGGCATACACACTACCAGGGCAACCACCTATTACCGCATCAAAAGCACCTGCATTTAAGCAGCCCAAGTCATGCTGTACCTTAAATGATGTTGATGGATCAATATGATCTGGATCAACTCGAGCCAATATGATTAGATCTATATCCTCTGGTTTAAGACCAGAATTTTCAATCGCCATACGCCCAGCTTTCGTAGCCATACACGACAAATTCTCATCATCTGCTGCAATACGTCTTTCATGGACTCCAATTCTCTTTTTTATCCATTCATCTGTTGTTTCAATATTTTTAGCAAGATCATGATTTGTTACGACTTTTTGCGGTAAGTACTTGCCCATCCCACGAATACCAACACCGAAACTTGCATTTTTAGATAGATTTGTAATCATTGTTTCTCTCCTATTTTCTTATAAGCTTCTTTGTAATAAACCATAGTAGGCATATTGCCTGCCAAGATAACTTGTTTAATATCACCCTTCAGAAATTTAATACGTTTTTGGATAAGGGCCAGTGTTGGATTCAATGATCCCATATTCAAATCATGGAAATCCTGACTGCTGATATCAATAACAACATGGTTCTCTTCATGTAATCCTTCTTTAATATGAACAAATCCATCTTTTAGTTCTATAGTATGATCAAACGCTATGTCTGACATGGTATACCCAACACTAATCTCAGTATTGGGATTAATATACTCTTTTCGAACAGATTCTACATTCAGCATTTCTACCATTGAATCTATGACATTCCATAGGCTTTCACTATTATTGTAAGTTCTTGATTCTGTCACGTTTTCTCCCCCTTAAAGGAAATCATCCTTGTCGCACCACCGCATAAGCATTCCTGCCCATTGGAATCCAGCTGCGTTACCAAATTGGAACACGTGGTCACCTGGTTTAATTTTATTTTCTTTGAGAGCTTCTTTAAGAATAATAAATGCTGATCCAGCACCACTATGACCATAAACATCTGTAACCACATGTGTTTTTTCAAGACCTACACCAATTGCATCCATTTGTGCTTCCATCTGGGATATAGCCGCAGGATGAGGCGAGAAAAAGTCCACATCATCTAATGACAATTTTGCCTTGTCTAGGCAGGCGTATAGTGACTCCTTAAACCAACTTATGACCTGTGGTAACAGTATTCCGACTATTTCACCTTGGGTTACAAAGAAGTCCTTACCTTCGCCGTTATCTTCTCTTGGAATTCGTGACCCTCTATTAAAGAGACCTGAACCATAGAAGAATTTACCATCAGAATCAAAGTGTTCAGAAAGTATACCCTTCTTGCCTGCCTTAAGTTTCCCTAAAACAACTGCACTTGCACCATCACCAATGAATCCCATAAATAGATTTTCTTTAGAGTCAAGCATTCTTGAGGTGCAGTCTCCTGTTACAACCAGTGCTTTATCATACGTTCCACACATTAGAAATCTCATCGCTGTTGCTAAAGCATAATTTGGTGCAGCACATGCTTGATTTAAGTTTAAAACCATTGCATTTTTTAAGCCGAGTTCATATTGTATTAATGCACCTGGAGCAGGGCTGTAAAAGTCTCCTGACCCTGTCGCAACGACCAGCAAATGAATGTCATCAGCAGGCACACCAGACTCCTCAATAGCCTCCTTGGCTGCTTTAATTGCAAAATCAGAGAAAGCTTCACTATCATTTGCCCATCTACGCTCTTCTATTCCTGTATAGAATTTAACCTGTTCTTCTTCAAGACCAATATAATTTTCTATATCTTTATTTGTAACAACGCGTTCAGGCAGATTGTATCCAATACCTTGAATGCCTATTGATGAATAATTCATATTACAACCTCCTAATAGTCATAGAACCCTTTTCCTGACTTACGTCCCAAGCGACCTGCATTAACCATATTTTTCAAATAAACACTTGGCCGATATTTCGAATCTGAAAAGTTATAATACAAACTCTCCATACTGTAAAAGATTGAATCTAAACCGATTAAATCTGCAAGCTCAAGCGGCCCTTTATTTAAGTTCATTGCCCGCTTCATGATTTCATCAAGAACTTGTGGTGATTCTACAATCCCTTCACTCATCATAATTGCAGCCTCATTAAGAAAAGGAACTAATAATCTATTGATAATAAAACCAGGTGAGTCGGTTACTACAAATGCTTCTTTTTCAATTTTTGTAATAATTGCCTTTGTGGCATCAATGATTTCCTCTGTTGTTTGATAACCCCTTATAATTTCTACTAAATTGATTAAGGGAACTGGAGAAATAAAGTGCAGTCCTAAAAATTGATCAGGTCTTTCAAGAACTGATCCCAACTCAGTAATAGAGTACGTTGAAGTGTTGGATGCCATTATGCATTTTGAAGACGCATACGACTCAATTTCCTTTAGTATTTTCAACTTCAAAGGCTTATCTTCTTTTACTGTTTCAATGATTAGGTCAGCATTTTGCAAACTTGGATAATCCTCAGGCATGAACATAAACTCCATATTGTCTAGAATTTTGTCGCTCTCAAGTTTCGTAATCCTATTTTTCTCAACCTCATGATTAAGGTATTCATACATTATGTCCTGATGATTAGGTGACCTTCCATACATATGGACTTTACAGTTATTCAGTGCAAAGGTATGTCCAATCCCTTTTCCCATCAGCCCTGTGCCTATTACTGCAATGACAGGACTAGTCATATGATTCCCCTTCCGACCTTTTGGTTTCATCAAATAGCTCTATTAAAATGCCATTTGAAAAGTTTAAGTTGAAAAATGTATATCGTTGAACTGAGTCTTCTTTTTCAATTGTCTTAATTTCGTGCAAGAATTCATTTCCACAAACATTAAGAGTATTGTAAACCGATGTAAGGTTCTCTACCTTGAAAGATAAATGATGTAATCCTCCACCTCGTTTTTCTATAAATTTTTTTAACACATTAGTTTCTGAAACCTGCTCCATGAGTTCAAGTTTTGTCGACTGGAAGTCAACATACGTTGATGAGATTCCCATCTCGTCATATAGTTGGGGCATTTGTTTATGTCCATTTAACATTTCTGTGAACGTTTCAAGAAACTTTGATGTGTCTTCACATGCAATACCAATGTGATCTAATACCATAGACTGTGCCTCCTACACTACCGAAAGTCCAATACCGCCATCAACTTCAACAACTTGACCTGTAATATAACTTGCTTTATCTGAAGCTAAAAATAATGCTGTATTTGAAACATGTTCAGGCAATCCAACTTTACGAAGTGCAATTTTTTTTAGAGCAGTTTCATAAATATTTGCTGGAATGTCATCCCATATACCTGTCTTGATAAACCCTGGTGCGATACAGTTAACCCTTACATTTTTACGAGCAGCCTCCTTGCAAAGTGCTTTGGTGAATCCAATGATCCCAGCTTTAGACGCGCTATAATTAGTTTGACCTACATTCCCATGTATACCAGCAATAGAAGCAATATTAATAATACAGCCACCATCACTTTTATAGATCGAATCCAAAAATGCTTTTGAACAATTGAAAACACCAGATAAATTGACATCTATAACTTTGTGCCAGTGCTGGTCTTCCATATTTGTAAACAGGCTATCTCTTAACACACCTGCATTGTTGACAAGGATATCAATATGGTCAAAGGTATCCAGTATCTTTTTTTTATGCTCTAACACATTATTGTAATTTGAAACATCCGTCTTAAATGCAACTGCTGTTCTCCCCATACTTTTAATGTCTTTTATTAGGGCGTCTGCTGATACATCATCGCTTTTATACATAATGACAATATCTGCTCCAGCTTCAGCAAACTTTAAGGCTATATCTTTTCCAATACCTCGGCTACCGCCTGTAATTACAGCCGTTTTATTTTCTAGCTGCATTGCCTACCCCCTTCTTTTTTGAGTCACTTCTGACAATTGCATCTGAAAAACATGCTTCCTGACAGCAGAAGCAACTTATACAGTCTTTTTTATTTACAATTGGTAAACCCTTCATTTCAATGGAGTCAACGGGACAAATCTCTTCGCATATTTCACACTTGACACACTTTTCTTTATCAAATTTCGGTATAGGTTTCATGTGTTGATAAATACTTGGCGTAACCCGCTCTACTAGGCCATTTAACTTAACTAAAAACGCTGATGGTTTCTCATAAACAACTATAGGTACTTTATCTCCAACGACATCAATTTCTGATGGTTTAGGTCCCATTTTTCGTTTTAAACCCTTCTCGATATAACCAACATCATTAACGCCAATTCCGATTTGCGACATGGCCACAATGTCTAGAGCTAAGCCATTTGTGCTGGCAAGTAACATGTTTGATTTGATCGGGTTACCGTTAGCAGGTCCATTGCCTTCCATACCAACTATTCCATCCATGATATTCAAAGTTGGATTGACTGTAGAATACAAATCAAGCAAGGCATTCTCAAAGTTGTCTTTTGTACCTAAGTTGGCGTGCAGCTTCATTTTATTCTTGCCAACAATGGTTCCATATAAATTCTTTATTGCACCTGTATATAGAACTGCATGATGAATTTTTACTTTCGGCATGTTAATAATCAAGTCACATGAATCAACAAAATGTGTCAATGGTATATTCTTCAAGATGACATTTTCTTGTCTATATACACTGTGAATTTTTTCACCATCAAAATCACAAATCTGACAGTTGTATCTATTTGCAATATCATTCATACCGCACACTTCGAAGATTTTGTCTGTTCCATGGATCCCTGAATCTCCGATCCAAATATCCTTGACCCCTCTGGATTTAAGAATCCGAACAACTGCTTCAACTACGGCAGGGTTAGTTGTTGCCGCTTTATCAGGTGTTAGAGGTGAAACAAGATTAGGTTTTATCAATATTTTCTGATATGGATGTATCAAACTATCCATATCACAAATTTCATCAAGCATTTCTCTTAATGAACTCTCAATCAGTCCAACATCGTATGTTTCACAAGCCTTAATCGCTACTTTCGTAGGAGTCTGATTCATTTTATGCTCCCCATTCAACAACTGCTGACGCCCAGGTCCATCCTGCACCAATTGTTACAAAAGCAAGCTTTTCCCCATCTTTTAAACCTACATTTCTATGAATATGATCAAGTGCAAGTGGTATGTTTGCACTTGATGCATTTGCGTATTTATCCAGTGTGATCACCACTTTTTCCTCATCAATGTCAAGTTGTTTAGCACACTCTCTCAGAAGGGATATATTAGGCTGGTGGGGAATTAAGTAGTCAATCTCTTTAGCATCAAGTCCAGCTCGATCTAGTGCTTCTTCAAGTGCATGAGGTATAACACGTCTAGCAACTTGTCCAACTTCCTTGCCTCTCATCACAACATAGTTTTTACGTCTATCAAGTAGGTCATAATTCATTGGGAACTCTGCATTTCCAGCAAATAGTGTTACTTGATCCTTGCTGTCTCCATTCGATGAGAAGTAAGTGCTCATTACACCCTTTTTCTTTTCAGAACCAGTCAGAATCACTGCACCCGCTCCATCACCAAAGAAAACGCATCCTCGATCTTTATAATCCAGCATTGTAGACATTGCATCTGCACCAATTACAAGTGCATTCCTAAAATATCCTGTTTTTATAAACTGCTCCGCGGTAATGAAGGCAAACATAAAACCTGCACAAGCCGCGTTCACATCGTAAGCTGTTGCATTTTGTGCATTAATCTTACGTTGAATCACAGTTGCCACTGAAGGTACAATTCTGTCAGGCGTTACGGTAGCAACAAGAATCAGGTCAATATCATCAGAAGTTAATCCAGCCATATCAAGAGCATTTTCTGCTGCCTTTGCAGCCATGTCAGACGTTACTTCCCCACTAGCAATCCGTCTGCGCTCTTTTATTCCAAGTACATTCTCAACCCACTCTCTGTTCGTTGGCGCTGATTTTTCAAGTTCTAGATTTGATACAACTTCTGATGGTACATAAGAGCCAGTTCCGCAAATTACTACGTTTTTCATTAGATTCCCTCCATATTTAAAGAATTGAAATACCTAATCCACCATCTACAATTAAAGTTTGACCACAAATGTAATCTGAGTCCTCGCTTGCGAGAAAAACAGCAAGATTACCAACATCCTTAGGTGTCCCCAATCTACTCATAGGAACGCGTGATTTCATTTTCATAATAATTTTTTCTGGAACCATATCGAGCATATCGGTCTCTATTGCACCAGGTGCAATACCATTCACATGTATTCCCTTCTTACCGATTTCAGCTGCCAAGCTTTTTGTGAACCCAATCACAGCGGCTTTTGAGGCACAGTAATTTGTCTGTCCAATATTACCCACAAGTCCACTTAGAGATGTAATGTTAATTATTTTGCCTTTTTTCCTGTTGATCATGTGTGTTACAACTTCTTTTGAGCAGTTATAAACACTACTTAAGTTGCTAGATATTACATCGTTCCATTCACTCTCATTCATGTTCTCAAGCTTACTGTCTCTTGTAATGCCTGCGTTATTGACAAATATGTCAATTGAACCAAGAAGCTCTATAGATTCACGAATAGCACGGCTTACAGAGTCTTTATCTCGAACGTCGGTACATATTGCAAAAGCATTCCTTCCCAGGGCCTGAATTTCTGAAACTACTAATTTTGCCTGTTCATGATTATGTCTGTAAAGAACCACAACATTTGCACCTTCATTTGCCATAGAAAGTGCAATGCCTTTGCCAATACCTCGACTACCACCCGTTACAACTGCGTTTTTATCAAATAGTTTCACTGATTGCCCCTCCAACTAAAGTTCTGACTTTCATGCCTACCAAGGGAAAATGCTTCTAGGTTAATCTCTAAGCTATTAGGTCTAACAGAATTTCGAAGCGTGTCAATCCATACTGATTCAGGAATCGTAGTGAATCTTGAAAACGCTCCTAAAATACTTATATTCATGTATTTATGAACATTTGGAACTATAAGTTTGCTGCAATTAAGTGTACTTAGCTCATTCTCAATATCGACGTCTATATCCAGACCCATTTCTACTGCATTCGGTGTTATGGACAGATCATTTACGATCATTAATCCATCATCCTTTAGATATTTTGCCCATCTTAAGGCTTCATATTTTTCAAAAGCTATGAGTATGTCTGCTTGTTTCTCCTTGATTAAAGGGGAATGTACAATGTGGTTTGTTTTAATATGTGAAAGTACTGAACCACCTCTTTGACCTATACCTATAATGTCTGTTGATTTAATATCAAAATCTGTTTTCATGTACACACCTGAAATGATTTCACTGGCAAGCACTGTTCCCTGTCCACCAATACCACATAAGACTATATTTAGCTGATTCATTCTAGCCCCCCTTTTAGACCTTAGTCTTATTCGAAAACAACACACATGGACTTCTAGATATGATCACACTTAGATCTTCAGACTCCATGGCACTTACTACAGCTTTTTCAAGATCGGTTCCATTTCTTGGATCAACAACTTTCACACTTTTGACACCAATGGCGTGACATACAGATTCAATCGAACCTATACCACATGAATTTGGCTTCATGGTCTTTTGACCACCCGTCATTGCAATTGTCATATTGTCCTCAATCACAATAGTAGAATGTCCATTGTTGAGTACCATATTGACGATATTGTTGATCCCTGTATGCCAAAATTCTCCATCGCCCATAATTGCTAACATCTCGTTTTTGCCTTGATGCGCCTTATTGTAACCATGGGAAATACCTATTGATGAACCCATGCACTTAATCACATCTATCACACCCAAATGGGGTAGTGCACCTAACCCGCCGCAACCAATTCCAGACGATGTATAAATTTCATGCTTAGATATGACATCATTTACAAGGTGGTGTGGACATCCATTACAGTTTTCAGGCAACCGTAGAGGTACTTTTACACTTTCAAGACTCGTCTTGATCTGTTTTATTTTTTCTTCAATCACACCTGGGGTGAAATGTAACATTTCTGGGAATCTTGGAAACAGTTGTTCTCCGATTACTTGCAACTGGAAACTTTTAATTTCCTTTTCTATAAGCGGATGACCATCTTCCAAAACGTAGACTCTTTTATGCCTTTTCACAAAGTCTTCAATCCGCTCTTTTGGGAGTGGATAAACAAGTCCAAGTTTTAAATATGAGGCATCTGGCAAAACTTCAAGAGCATGCTGGTAGGAAACACCTGAGGCAATAATCCCAATTTCACTATTATTTATACATTCACAGTTCAATAAAGTATTTTCAGCCTCTGAATTAAGAGCCTTCCAACTTTTACTGAAGTCTTTCCAGTATTGGCTTAGGTTATCTGACTCGCAGTCGTTAAAGCCAAACTTTATGATATTCCCGACAGTTTTTTGGAGGCTTTTAGAGTGTGGTTTTCTATAATGCTGCTGCCAACTCATATTTTCATACTTCACAAGGGTTTTTGATTTGCATAATATACCGTTTAAACGCAATATAACTGGTGTTTCATATTTTTCACTCATTTCAAATGCTTGAGACACATAGTCATAGGCTTCCTGACTACAAGAGGGCTCAATGACAGGCACGTCAGACATGATTCCATAGTTTCTACAATCCTGATAATCGTCACCTGCTATTCGACCAATATCGTCTGCGATCACCAATACAAGTCCGCCATTCATTGGTGTTCCTGCCACCTGTGTAAAAGCGTCGGCAGCTACATTTAGTCCGAGTGTCTTCATGACTACCAAAGACCTATATCCTGCCAATGATGACCCAATTGCAACTTCTAAAGCTACTTTCTCATTTGTTGACCATTCACAGGTTACCTCTTCAAATTTTTCAAGCTCTGATAAAACTTCGGTACAAGGCGTTCCTGGATATCCACTGACATATGAAACGCCACTATGATATGCCCCCATGGCAACTGCATGATTACTCGTAATCAGTTTCCTCATTCATTATCTCCATTTTCATTCTAATTTGGTATGCAGCACTCGCGTTATATCTTGTTTTTTGATAATATGTAGTAATTTAACATTTATTGCGTAAAAAAACATATATACTTCTTCTGGGTAAATTACTTATTTAAATTTGTTACTAAAAAATTGTCAATATCAAATATAAACTGGAACATTAAGGATACAACTATAAGCTTTTATTCAAAATTATCATCTTGTTGATCCTTCTTTGATAAAAGCTTTTTATACATTTTTAGCTTAAAAGGGATTGCAATTGCCAGTAAAACACCTAAAATAATCCACCAGTGCAGTTCCATCAGTTCACCTCCTATCTCATTACGAAACTTATACTATGCCAAACCGCTTACTATACGTCGTTTGACAGCAAGTAGTATTACAAATGTAGTGCAGACGATCCACATAGCACTTGTAAACACACCACCCCAAGTCATATCGAGAGTGATAATATCTCTAAATCCTATGAAGATCCAATATGTCGGTATAATGTAGAGGAACTGCTGTAGGTTTTCAGGTAAAAGCATTGCTCCCATGATAGATCCAGCCGCCGCAAGATAGATAATTTTCATATTTAAGACACCAGCTATTTGATTATCACTGATAACCCCAATTAAGAAACCTGTTACAGCAGAGGTAAATGATCCTGCTACTATTATAATGAGTGCCATTGCGAAATTAATATCAGACAAGTTGAGTATGAAGGTCATTAAGTATATCTGAACAATTGGCAAAATAAAACCAATAATACTCTTACCTGCAATAAACTCTATTTTACTCATTTGCGTGACATTTAAAGCCTGAATCGTGTGGGCCTCTTTTTCTTCAATTATATTAAACCCAACAATTATTCCGCCAAGTATAATAACAGTCATCATAAGGGCTGCTCCACCAATGACAAGTAAAGGCGACTTTGTTTCACCAATACTTGAGCTTTGATAAGCGATTTGAGATGTATAACGTCCCTCAATTTCTTTAATAATCTTTAATGGTACAGTTTCAGTATCGTGTCCTTCATTTCCTTCAAGTACAACTGCAAGCCTATTGTTATCTGCCAGCACAATGCCTGCAACGTCATCTATGTCTAATACCCTTTCACGAAGAGCATTCGTATCACTGAACGTTTGAACCGAGCCGTACTTGTCAAAGTGATCAATTACACTTTGATCAATACTTTTGTGTATAGCAAATTGTAATGAAGCCGACTCAGATGAAGGGATAAAAAGTGAAAATCCAAAAGTCAGTAGTAATGGTCCAACCATCATATAAAGCAATAAAAACTCTCTAACACTGCTTTTAAAATCTCTTTTGAAAATTGAGATAACTCTTTTCATGTTTCCTCCTAGTTTTCCAAAGCATTTCTTTTAAATGTTTTCAGCGCAATACCAAACATTGCTACAGATAGCAAACTAAGAATTATTATAGTGTCCAAAACCACCTTGGTATTGCCAATTGGAAATACGGCTTCTTTAACAGCGAAAACCAGTCTATATGTTGGTAATACGCGAATATAGATAGGTGCAAAACTTGGTACCATGTAACTTACAAGTGGAACGCCTAGTAAAAGTGTTATCATAAGTATCCAGATCATGGACTCTGATATATTTCTAAAGAAACTTGTCATAATTAAACCTAATGTTGTTGCGAAGAAAGACCCTAACCCTATAAGGGCAACTAAGGCAAAGTAGTTGATTTGTGTTCCAAGTACCAGGAGTGTCATAATTGTTGCACCTGTTATACCAAGTATCATCATCACTATTGATTTGGATAAAAGATACTCTATTACACGGCCAGGGGTGACAGCATATGCCTTTATAGTACCTTCCGTCTTTTCAATGTAAACGAGTGAGGCAACTAACATAAATCCAAGCATTGTCGGTTCCATAACAAGGAAGAGAGGCAGTAAGTATTTGTTTGCAGGAATTTTTTCGTAATTGGCCTGATTTCCAATTGTCATTACTTCGACATCAAACTCATTACCCATTGCATTATTTATCTCGTCTTTCATGGCAACAATAAGTGTCGTGACAATTTCATCATTTTCATAACCATGTGTAACAAACTCAATGATTGGTTTGTCATTCTCTCCATGAACTAGTAACCCTATACTATTTGTCACTTCAGAAACATTTTTTCTTACGTCACTTTCAGACCCAGTAATAATGACATTACTATGTTCTAATTTCATGTTATCAATAGCATTTTCAATTTCCTGATGAAGTTGACCAGAGTATGTAACATTATAAAAAACTTTAGGTTTGATTGAAAAATCCTCAGCGATTACAAAATTGATTAACATTGCAAAAATAAGTGATAATACAATGACGATGTGAAAACAGTAGTTTCTATGAGCATATAAAATGTCCTTTTTTAAGTATCCTATGAGTCTTTTAAGCATTAGACCAACTCCCTACCTGTGATTCTTATAAATACTTCTTCGAGAGTTGCTTCTTGCGAATGTATTTTGACCAGTTTATTGCTGCTTATTAGGTCGTGAAGTTTTTCCTTATGAGAATCTGTGTTTAATGTTAATATTTCTTTTTTACTTTCTCCTTTTTCAGAACACTTGTAAGTCACTGAAACATTTTCAGAGCCATACTTGAGCTTTAGATTCTCAGGTGTATCAACTAAAATTATTTTTCCTTCATTGATAAATGCGACTCGGTCGCAAAGCTCGTCTGCAATATTCATATTATGAGTTGTTAAAAAAATTGTAGTCCCTTGTTCCTTCTTTTCTTTTATGATCGACTTGATTCTGCTTGCTGTCTCAGGGTCAAGACCAGACGTTGGTTCATCTAAAAACCAGATTTTTGGATTATTTAGCATTGATCTTGCGAATACCAAACGCTGAAGCATACCTTTTGAGTATTTAGAAGCTTTTTTGTCAATAGCATTTTCGAGTCCCACCATTCTTAACAAGTTGAGCGGATCTTCAGTTGGTACGCCAAACATTGTGCTATAGAACTTTAAGTTCTCAAGACCTGTCAAATTTCTATAAACGTTGCCATACTCAAAACTTACTCCAATCATGTTGAAGAAGTCATTATCAAGATCAACAATACTCTTACCATCTATCGAGACATCACCCTTTTGTAAATCCAGTAAACCAAATAGTATACTTTGAGTTGTCGATTTCCCAGCACCACTTGGACCTAGAAATCCGAAAATTTCGCCTTGCTTCACGCTAAAACTCATATTCTCTACAGCGTAGTTGTTGTCATTTGAATATGAATGAAATAGCCCATTAACTTCTAACATTCGATCACTCCTTGGTTTTTATACCATCACGTAGCAAATTAAGCATTTCGTTAATCAATAGCGTTGCACTTTCATTACTACTACCGTTTATGATGTAATACTCATTAAGATTCACACTGAACGTGGTGATTAGAAAAGCAATGATTGACAAATTAATGTTTGGATCAATCGATCCCTCATTAATGCCATGCATCAACAAACCTTCAATAAACTCGTTACTCTTTTGTACACTGTCTCCAAGAATCTCCTCGCGGAACGCTCTATCCCCATCTTTAACCAAATCATCACCTATTTTTGATAGTTTGGTATATTTTTTAGAAAACTCACATCCTGTCATATACAACGCTTCAAGTATTTCAAAAAACTCAGCGTCTTGCATTTCACTCAGTTTTGAGGAAAGGTAAGACATTTTTAGTACTCCTGATAAATCAACGATATGTTTGTACAAGTCCTTTTTATCATTGAAATATTGATAAAAACTTCCCTTTGCGATCCCAACATCATTAATAATTCGATTTATACTGGCATCACGGAATGTGTAAGTGGCAAACTCTTCTATGGCTGCATTCTCAATTCTTTCTCTTTTCTCAGAAGGTAAATTCATAAATGTTCTCTTTGGCATAATTTCTCCTTTATCAACCCAACATGACCTCGAGGTCACATTCCCATGTGCCAAGAATATCGTGAATAATCGTATAAATCAACTCATTTTTTGTAAAATTCTGAATTGCAATATTTCGAGTTCAAATAATGATTTATTCAAACTAGCATTTTCCAATTGATTGAGAGTATTTCCCATACACGTTTCACATTTAATTACATTTTCTTAACAATTTTAGTTTTTTATATAGTGTATACTGTAATGTCTATATAATACTCATGTTGCATTTGTGTAAATAGCGCACCCTTTAATATATCTGCATTAAAGGCAATTCATTAATTTGTAAATCCATGTCACGATTCGACTTTGAAACATCATATTTTGACATATATTGTGATTTATTGAATATTAGTTCCGATTCTGTATTCCACTTTTATGTTGAATCGCAAAATCTTCGAAACCATATATTCCCTTTGTTTCCATTTGACTTACCAGCATTTCTACTTCAACCACCTTTAATCCTATTATGAAATAGGTTGTAGACATTCAAAAAAAGACTGACCATAAATGATCAGTCTTTATACAAAGAAAAAGAGAACCCAAACGGGTTCTCTTTTTCTATAATTCGCTTATTTTCATTAGCCTGACCTGATGTTCGACTTACATCAGTATGGTATTCAAGGCTATGGATACCAAATTAATATCCCATTGTGCCCAGGTCTTCAGCTCTTACACTGTTTTCTTCTGTTAGCTCTGGGAATGCAACTTCTGTAACACCATTGATATTATAAACTGTAGAGTCCATATCCATGTGCATCTTGAAAGTTGTTTCTGTTTCTGGATCATTGAATGTCATATCTAGACCAACTGATGAAGCAACAATTTGGTTTGACTTATCAAGACTGAAAGTCATTTCGAAACGGTCCATTACGAAGTAAGTAACAGCTTCTACCCAACCTTCGTCAAATTCAGTAACCATCTCGTCCATTTGAGCGTTAAGCTCTTCATCTGTCATTTCAATGCCCATCATAGCATTTTGATTCTTCTGTGAAGAGATCATAACGTCTCTAAATGATGGATCACCCATTACAGCAGTAAAGATCTCTTTTACAAGGTCTTTAGTACGTGCATCATCAAGACTTAGCTTAATGTTGCTGACTTTAACATCTTCACCGTTTACAGATACTGTAGCGCCTTCTTCAACAACTAGCTCGTCTTCTGTAACCTTAGAAAGGATGATGTCGTAAACCTTCTTGTTAATTTCTTTTGCCTGATCTTGATTCATAACTGCTGAATCACCTTCAGGTGTTACAAGTTCTTGAACAATATATGGCTCCATCATTGGAATTTTCATTGCCATTGTTGTATCGTTCATGTAGATTTCAGCATTGTAAGTCATACCGCTTAGTGATGCAGTCGCCGTCATTTCTACTTTTGGCGTGTCATCAACAATTGACTTAGCATGCATGTCTACTGTTACATCTTTCATCATAGATGCGAACATTTCCATCATCGGATCTGGATTCTCACCAAGGTCAAGACCAAAGTGAAGCTTCATATCCTGCTCAGCTGAAGTGATTTCCATCGACTTCGTTACTGCTTCTTCCAGCATTTCTTTTGGAGTTTGCTTAGGAGCACAACCCACAACAGATAATACCAAAACAAGAATCATTAATAGTGAAACAATTTTGCGATTCATGTTTAATTCCTCCTTTATAATCCCATTTATTGTACCATGTATAACCAACATATTCCATTAAAATTGTATTAACATGGAGGTGGAAATCAAATTGTAAACTATCTGACAATTATTATGTATTTTTAACACTACTCAGTTAATTTAACAATATCAAGTGGATCTTTAATGTATCTTCTAATACCATATTTGTCTCTATGCTCTGCCAGATACGCCTTCATCTGTTCAATATCTTTATCCATGGCCTTTATTTTTTCAAGCTCGAGATCTTGACTGAATGGACATGAAGACATACATACGCCACAGTCTGTGCCTAACGATCTCCATCTTTCATAACAGTTCTCTTGATTAATTTGCCACCTAAGATCACCATCGATGACCTTTCTTTTTTCTTTTGGAATCGCCTGACCAGGGCAAGTCCTAGAACATATACCACAAATCTCGCAGAATTCTGCAAACCCGAAATCCTCATGCTCGTCTGGTATAAGCTCCATATCGGTTGTTACAACACCAAGACGAACTCTAGGCCCACAATTTTTTGCAGTAAGTATTCCCATTCTTCCTATAGCACCAAGTCCTGCTGCTTCGGCCACAAGAGGTGCAACCACCAAAAAGTTTCCGTCCATATGATTACGAGCTTCATAGCCTAATTCACGTAACATATATGTTAGCACCATACCTGTCATTCCAGCATCTACATACCCTTTTACAACTGCAATGACCTCCTCAATTTGAGGCGCTCGGTTGATCATGTCCTGATCCATTTCAACAGTAAAAACTATTGCATAATGATCTTTTGCTTCAACAGAGTCCTTGTAATTTTCTCTTTGTCTACCCCTATATGAATAGTAAAACTCAGGCTTCATTTTAGTTATACCAACATCCACTGCACCATAGTATTTTGCGTACTTTTTTATTATTTCTGTCATTTCCTCTGGAGACGTTTCTACTTTATCAGGCTGCTGCTTCCCTTCTGAGAATGGATTAATGTCTCCAAGTAGTCTAAAGACAGAATCTGCAAACCGTGAATGGATTGGATGATATGTCATTGTGCCCTCACCACAAATGTGAGGTAAAGTTCTAATATGATCATCTCTGTCCTTTAGTTCGGGATGTTCTTTATAATAATCATTATACTGGTCTGAGTCTACCTCATAGTTCATTCGTGCAAACATTGTGTCTCTTTCGTCTATTCGTTTCATAATACCCTCCGCTTTTTCTCTCATTAATAGTTTAACATTAGTTGAGCTTGCAAAACGAATAAATGTATTAAAAACCGTGTAAATCGAATTCTTACAAAAAAAGAAAAAAGGCTGAAAGCAAAGAAAATTGCAGTCAGCCGAATACTCAAATAAAAGGGGTATATTGAGATTCAATCATGTTTTCGAACACATCTTTTATCGGGGGTATTTCTCTTTTAGTACTTTTTCTATATCACTAGCCGTAGGAAGACTTAGGATACTATCAATTTCTTCTTTTACTTCTATAGAGTTTACGTTTGCTGCACGTTTTCTGGCTTTTAGAATTGCCGCAGGACTCATACTAAACTCATCAAGACCCATTCCAAGTAATAATGGCATTAAATCTAGATCACCAGCAACTGAGCCACACATACCAACCCAAATGCCTGCTTTATGTCCATTTTCAATTGTCATCTTAATAAGTCTTAGAACAGCAGGATGATAAGCAGTATATAAATCAGCAATCGATTCGTTCATTCGATCTACTGCTACGGTATATTGAATCAAATCGTTTGTTCCAATACTAAAGAAGTCTACTTCCTTAGCTAATAGGTCAGAAGCAATCGCCGCTGCAGGAATCTCAATCATAATACCAAGAGGTACATTAGCATTATATTCAAGACCTTCATTTTGAAGTTCTGCTTTTATTTCTTCTATAATAACCTTGACTTCACGAACCTCATGTACTGACGAGATCATAGGAAGCATGATTTTAAGGTTTCCATAAACACCTGCTCTTAACAAAGCACGAATTTGAATACGGAAGACTTCTGGTTCATTTAAACAGTATCTAATTGCTCTATAGCCGAGGAATGGATTCATTTCCTCTGGCATATTCAAGTATGGAACTTCCTTGTCTCCACCTATATCCATTGTCCTAATAATAACCGGTTTATCATTCATACCTTCTAGAACCGTTTTGTAGGCTTCGTACTGTTCCTTTTCACTTGGCGCTGAGTTTCTGTCCATGAACAGGAATTCACTTCTAAAAAGACCAATACCTTCAGCATCATTTTCTAAAACACGTTCTAGGTCACCAGGTGAAGCAATATTAGCAGCAAGCTCAACTTGTTTACCATCAATCGTTTTTGAAGGTTTTCCGACAAGTTCACGAAGAGCTTCCTTTTCAACTTTTAATTCTTCTATTAATAAGTTTGTCTTTTTTACACTTTCGTTAGATGGGTTAAGTATTAACTCACCTTGAGTGCCGTCAATTACAGTTTTAGTACCAACACAAAGCGTTTCAAATGCATCTTTTCCAATACCCATAACTGCTGGAATACCTAAAGTACGGGCAATTATAGCACTGTGTGATGTCTTTCCACCAATTGCAGTTAGAATACCAACTATATTATCAGGATTAAGTTGAGCTGTGTCAGAAGGCGTTAGGTCTTCTGCCGCTACAATTGTCCCTGGCTTTGCACTGCCAAGATCAACAGCATCTTCACCTCGTATAATTCTAATAATACGTCTAGCTACATCTCTAATGTCATGTGCACGCTCTTGAAAGTATGGATTATCCATAGCTTCAAACATGCCCGCCATAGCTTCAGCTGATAACTGAACAGCATATTCCGCTACATATGACTCGTCTTTAATTTTGCTTTCAATATCCTTTGTCCATTCAGGATCTTGAAGAATCATCATATGCGCTTGGAAAATCTGAGCTTTATCTTCTCCAAGTGTCTCTAGTTTTGCGTTATATATGTCTTCAAGCTCAGTAAGTGACTGCTCTAGAGCTTTCGTCAACTTCTCTGTTTCAAGTGTTATATCCTGTGTGAGTTTTTTTGTAGGTATCACTTCTGGTTTTACGACAAGTAATGTTCCTATGCCAAGACCTTCTGAGACCCCTAGACCTTTTATCACTGTATTCACTAAGCTTCGACTCCTTCAATAATTTCCTTTAGTTCGCCTTCAATTGTAGATGGATTGTCACCAGTTGCTTCGATTGAAATCGTATCACCTTGCATAAGTCCCATTCCCATAATGTTCATAATAGACTTAGCATTGATTTTGCTTGTGTCCTTAATTAGGAAAACTTCACCAGTGTACTTTGTTGCAGCGTTTACAATTAGGCTTGCTGGTCTTGCGTGTAGTCCGTTCTTACTTTTTATAGTTACTTGAGTCATACTAATCTCTCCTCATCTTTTACATCTATACTAATGTTAGTACTGCAGCTTCAGCTCCACCAGTACCAAACTTCACATCTATTGATTTAACCTTGTCAGGGGACGTAATTACAACAGGAGTCACAATCGACTTATCATTTGACTTAAGCACTTCCAAGTCAACACGTACAACTTCGTCTCCAGCACGAACCTGTGACCCCACCTCGGCAATACGTTCAAAGCCTTGGCCTTTTAATTCAACAGTATCTATACCGATGTGTACCAAAACCTCTATTCCGTCCTCAGTTACAATACCAAAAGCATGATTCGTTGGGAAAATCTGCGCGATTTTTCCACTACAGGGTGCTTTTACTGAACCATTTGTAGGATTAACAGCAAAACCGTCTCCAACCATTTTCTGCGAGAACACTGCATCTGGGACATTGGTAATATCAATCACTTCACCTTCCATTGGTGACTGTAACGATAAAGTCTTCTTCTTAAAAATTCCAAACATAATAGTTTCCTTTCAATTCAAATCTTTATAAGTTAATCTTTGAAGCTGCAGCTTCATCTACGATAATAGTCACATTAGGGTGAAGCTGTAAAACCGATGCTGGTAGTTCTGGTGTAATCTTACCACTGACCATGCCAGCCACTGCATCCGCTTTTTCTTTTCCAGATGCAAGCAGTATAATACCTCTTGACTGCATTATTGTTTTTATGCCCATGCTTATTGCGGTTTTGGGAACTTCTTCAATATTATTAAAGAAGCGTGCATTGTCATTAATTGTTTGTTCATCAAGTTGTACAATATGAGTGATTGCTTCGAATTTTATATCTGGTTCATTAAAGCCAATATGTCCATTTCGCCCAATCCCTAGAATTTGAAGATCAATACCACCAGCATTGTGAATTAACTCTTCGTATCTGTCACACTCTGCTTCAAACTCTAATGCAGTGCCTGATGGAATATGATGATTCTTTTCTTTCATATTTATGAACTGAAACAGGTTTTCTTCCATAAATCTTGCGTAGCTTTGCTCATGTGTTGGATCAAGATTCAAGTATTCATCCAGATTAAAAGCAATAACGTTCTCAAAGTCGATCATGCCTTCTTTGTAAAACTTTATTAACTCTTTGTATAGTCCAACGGGTGTTGAGCCTGTTGCTAGTCCAAGAACACTGTTTGGTTTCTGAAGTATTTGACCAACAAACAAATGTGCTGCCTTTCGGCTCATTTCACTATAGTCTTTAACAACTATTATATTCACGGTTTACCTCCTGAGTATTCCAACTACTTATATTACTGATTTGAGTATTTCTTTTTACCTTTGATATATACCGCTTCTATATTTAAGTCATCTGACAAAAGTACTATGTTGGACAGTTTTCCTATTTCAATACTACCCATGGAGTCTTGCATTCCAATACGCTTTGCTGGATTCAAACTCATCATATTGATAATTTCATTAAGATTGCGCTCAGTATGTTTCCTTACGTTGAGCAGTGCCTTATCCATTCTATGGACACTACCAGCTATTGTGCCGTCAGCCAGTCTGGGTTCACCATTTTTTACAGTTACCTCTTGACCGCCTAAGTCATATTTTCCGTCCCCAAGAAATCCAGCTCTCATTGCATCAGTCACTAGGATTACTTTCTCTGGTGACTTTATATTAATAAAGGTGTCATAAAACCCTGAATGCACATGAACGCCATCTGTTATGATTTCTGCTGTAAAGGGTTTGGTAAAGGTAGCTCCAACAGCCCCTGGCTTTCTGTGATGCAGGCCAGTCATTGCATTAAAACAATGAGTTACATGTTCCACTCCAGCGTCATATGCTGAACAAGCTGTTTCAAAATCACACCCTGTATGCCCCATACTAAGAACTATATTTGTATCTTTCATTTCATTTATGAACTTGAACTCATCATCCATTTCTGGTGCTAGAGTAATTATTTTTATTATGTCAAAGTAGGGCTTTATCCACGATGTTGTTGGCTTTTGAATGCTTTGTGCATCCTGTGCCCCTTTAAAATCTGGACTAATAAATGGTCCTTCAAGATGAACACCCAGAATTTCACTTCCGCTAAAACTGTCTTCTTCTTGTTTGTTTATATACTCTCTTACAACATCCAGAGCTTTTTCTATGGCATCTTGTTTCATTGTCATTGTCGTTGCAAGATATCCTGTTGTCCCTGTTTGGATCAACTTTTTTGAGATTGTCTTAAGCGACTCCAAACTACCGTCCATTGTGTCTGATCCACCTGCACCATGAATATGAATGTCCACAAATCCTGGACTTACAAAACCATCATGTTCAACTATTTGGATACCATTTTGAATAGAGCTTTTGTATTTCTTTAGAAATGCTTCAGTTGTAATAACTTCATTTATTGTTTCTGTGAACACGAGGACATGATCATGAAGTATTTCAGTTTCAACTATAATTTTCGAGCCAATAATGGCTGTAGTTATTGGTTTGTTCATATATGCCTCCAAATTTTTCTATCCAAAGACGACTGCAATGTTGTTCTAATACTTATTCGTCTCTGGATAGAAGAATCTGGTAAGGGTTTCCCCTCCACCAAATTCCTCATGATCTCGTTTCTAACTTAGTTTTCTCATCTCATCATTAAGGATACTCTTAAGTTCCTCAGCAATAAGCTCTGCTTTTGTACCAACAACAACTTGTATATTGGCCTTGCTCTGTTTCAGAACGCCAGCCGCGCCAACGGCCTTAAGTGATGCTTCGTCAATATTTGTATTGTCTTTTACTCTAAGTCTTAATCTAGTAATGCAAGAATCAACTTCAATGATATTTTCAATTCCACCAAGAAGTTCAAAGTAACGAACCGCTGCAACAGAAACATTACCAGCAGAACCATCTACTAAATCTTCATCATTCATATCTTCACGACCTGGAGTCATTATGTTCCATTTGTTAATAGCAAATGTAAACAATACATAGTAAAGAGCAGCAGTAGCAATACCGATCGGAATAAGCATTAACGGATTGCCACCTATTACCGTTGCTTGCTTGTAGTAAATCATGTAATCAATAAGACCACCTGAAAACCCAAATGCCATTTTAATACCAAGCATATAGGTAATAGCGTTTACAACCCCTTGAATAACTGCATGAACTACGAATAGTGGGAATGCAATAAATGCAAATGCAAATTCAATTGGTTCTGTTACCCCTGTTAAAAATGCTGTAAAACCAGCTGATGCCATAAGACCTGTGATAGCTTTTCTATTTTCAGGTTTAGCCGCCTTGATCATTGCTAGTGCAGCTCCTGGTAAACCAAACATAATAACTGGGTAGAATCCAGAACATAATGCACCAGCCGTTGGGTCACCCTGTAGGAATCTAAGCAGATCACCCCTAATAACCTCTCCAGTAGCTGTTGTAAAGTCACCAACAAGGAACCAGACAACATTGTTTAGTACATGGTGTAGACCAAATGGTATTAACAGCCTGTTACCAAATCCATAAATGAATGCACCAAATGCTCCTGTACTACTCATTACATCAGATAGACCCGTTAAAGCTGCATGAATAAGTGGCATAGTATAACCGAATGCAATACCTGTGAACACAGTTGCAAATGCAGTTATGATAGGTATAAATCTTTTACCACCAAAGAACTGTAAGTAATCTGGGAACTTGATATTATGATACTTGTTATACAAGAAGCCAGCGAGTAGACCAATAATAATCCCATCAAGAACACCAAGAGATGCCATATCAGGTGCTATATAGGTGTATACTGCTTTGTTAATCTGGAAACCTATTAAACCTGCTAAACCAGCAGCACCATGGTTATTCTTAGCTATACCAAATGCAATAGCTACTGCAAATATAAGCGATAGACCTGATTGTGCCGAACCAAATATTGCTCCCGCAGCAAGTCCAAAATAAGTTCTTAGAATCTCCGGTATAAATGTTAATCCTGCATCTGACAACCTGAGTAATAAACCTGCAACAGGTAGTACTGCAACAGGAAGCATGAGTGCTTTACCAACCTTTTGGAGTTTACCAAATACACTTTGCATAAACTTTCCCCTCCTAGTAAATAAGATAATAACTTGAATTAAGCTTTTAAAAATGCATTATATAGTATGGCTGCGCGCGTGGCCATAATACTCTTAATGAACGGTTAGAACTAAAAAAGGCATGAGCAACAAACGGTATGGATAACCGCCGTCAGCTCATGCCTGATCGAATCAGTAACACGCCTCTTATCGGACTAGTTTACTTTATATTAATTGTTAAGACTTGACTTAGACATTCTTCTAATTCTGTCAATATGAATCGCCATATATCCAAGCTCATCGTCTGGTACGATGGCGTCTAGCTCATCTTCGATTCGAACTTTGACCTTACCAGCAATTTTGAAGGAATCTTTAAATTCCTTTCTGAGAGTTTCAAGAAGCGGATTAATTACTGTCTGTCCCTTTTCTACTCTTTCAATACTACCTCTTAAATGATGAATCAGTCGACTGTATGTCAAATCACTTTCTATTTTGTAATGTAAGTTTGTTTCAATAATTGTGACCAGTTCCTTGATAAGTCTTGTACTTCTCAAGGTGTCCTTGACGTCTTTGTGTTGTCTTGCGGCGTTTAAGTGAAGTGCAATGAATCCAACTTCATCTTCAACAATTGTGATGCCTGTTGTACGTTCAATAATCTCTTGAGCCATAATTCCAACTTGATACTCCTGCTCATACAGATTTTGAATTTCATGTAGAAACGGATTATGAATTTCCATTCCTCCCTTTATTCGCTCTATGGCAAAACCAATATGGTCTGTTAAAACAATGTGTAGTCTTGAGTTTAGTTCACCGAGTCTATTTTCAGCCATGAGAATGATCTCTGTACACATCGATAATATTGTTTCATCCATTTGCTCTACAAGTTCCATATAGTCTCTTTTTAGCTTTTCGTCGTAGGTTACAAATGATTTCTCAATCGAATGTGCAGGTATAAGCTTTTCCTGACCACTTTTGGTACCAAATCCAATGCCTTTCCCTACCAGTACAGCTTCTGCGTTATTGGTAAGGTTTTTCGCTAGAATAACATTATTATTCAGAACGCGTATGATTTTGTATGTGTTATCAGTCATTTTTTCACCCCAAATTGCTATTCTGAATACAGAAAAAGGCACGAACAACTAGAGAGCTTGCGCTGTCAGTAGGTTCATGCCTGATTTAACAGTAACACACCAAAAGTGATCCGTATGCATTTCTTAATTGAATATTAGCACGCAGGAAAACCTTTGTCAAGGACGATGTTAACTTTTTATTAACATATGGCCGCCCCTTAGTATATTTGCGTTAATGCCTTGAAATAACACATGTTAAGCCATGTCATAACCTATGTCAAATGCTTCAATATTCAAATCAATAAATTTTTTTGGGACATTGTCAGAAATGGCGTCATGCCAAGTGCTTTATCAACTGATAAACACTTTGCTAACATACCTACCAAAAAAGTGTTGGCTATTTTTACTGATCCTAACTCAACTGCTTTTTTGTTAGCATCTAATGACACCAACTCAAACTCTGCTGATAATTTTTCTTCAATATTTTCAGGATAAGGCATCTTTTCTGCTATGACTGGAACAGGTGGCACCACTGCACTATTCATAAAAATCTTTCCAGATGTCTTAAGTGACCCTTTATACCTGAGCCCTTCTAGTGGTTCTAAGGCTAACAGGTAATCTGCACCTCTAGGTGGAACATTTGGTGAGTATACCTCTGGGCCTATTCTAATACTGCCCCAAACCTTACCTCCACGTTGTGACAGGCCTATTACGTCATTGCTTTTAACATCGAGCCCAGCCTTTAAAGCTGCGTCACATATTAGTTTTGTTGTAAGAACAAGACCTTGCCCACCAACACCAGCAATTACAATATTGGTTGTCAAGTTATGATTGATTGTTAAGTTATGAGTCGTAGTCATATTAGGCCTCCTCTTCATAACGCTTGATTGCACCAACAGGGCACACTTGTGCACATACTGAACACCCCACGCACATGTCTTTGTTTATAGATGACTTGAGTTTGTCATACCCTTCATATTCCTTCATGATAATTGGTGGACAATTTGTCTTTACACAACTGCGACACCCTATACAAACACTCGGATCAACATAAAACGGCGTTTCCTTAATCTTGAAGTTCAGAGCACATGGTCTTGTTGTCATAACTATTGAGAAGCCTTCATATTTCAGTTCCTCATCAATAACTTTTTTGGCATCTTTATACTCAAACTGATCCACAACTTTAATACGGTCAAATCCCATTGCAGTAAGCAGTTTTGGAATGTCCACATCCATGTCACCGAGTTCCGAATACGTCTTTGTTACAGCGGTTGCTTGTCCGCCAGTCATAGCGGTTGTGCCATTATTGAGAATAATAACTGTCATATTTGCATTTTTGTCCATTTGATGGAGCATATTCAACATACCAGCATGCCAGAATGGAATAGGGTACCGTCCCCAATTACACAGGCTAGAGGTTTTGCTTTACCACCATTTTTAAGGGCTTTACTCATCCCTTTCATTATACCAATGCTTGCTCCCATACTAATTATAGAGTTCACAGAGTTTAGTGGTTCTAAGTATGCAAGTGAGTAACAGCCAATGTCTCCAATAACATCTGTTTTAGCTTTTTTTAGTACATCAAATACTGGTCTATGAGGACAGCCTGCACAAAACATAGGCAGTCTTGGAACTGTACCTTCCTCTTCAACTTTAGGATATGTATGTTCCCCAAGTAGCTTTGATACTACAAGACCGTCTTCAATATCCTCAGTATTTAACTCACCTGTAATCGAGAAGTATTTCTTGCCTTCACAATTAATGTTATGGATTTTAAGTTCATTTTCAATAAATGGCATCATTTCTTCTATGACAATAATTCGTTTATATTTTTTTTCAAGTTCATGTAGTTTTTTAATCGGAAGCGGATAAACCATCCCCAGCTTGTATACAGAGTAATCCAGTCCCAACTCTTTGTAGTTGTAATACATTAACCCAGACGTAACTATTAGAGCTTCATTGTTTCCCGTAGGTGATGGTTCATATTTGTTGATTTCAAAACTGTTTGCTTCAATAGTCAACTTTTCAATTCGCTCTTGCATAGCAAATTGCTTTAGGAATGTGTTGGGAGGAATCATTGCATAGTCCTCAGGGTGGTCAGGAAAACCTGAAACTTCTTTTTCTACCCTTTCACCTTGTTCAACGATCGACCTGCTATGACAGACACGGCTTGTAATTCTCACCATTGTTGGCATTATGTATTCTTCACTTAAATCAAAAGCCAGCTTCGTGAATTCCAAAGCTTCTTGACTATTCCCCGGATCAAGCACTGCCATGTGGGCAAACTTACCAAGAATTCTATTGTCCTGTTCATTTTGAGACGATGACATACCTGGATCGTCACCCGTTAGGAGTACAAAACCTCCATTCGTTTTGGTCTGTGTGAATGTCATTAGTGGGTCTGCTGCAACATTGACACCAACATGTTTCATACTGACCATGGTTCTTGCACCTGCAAATGATGCACCGATACCAACTTCCATAGCTACTTTTTCATTTACTGAGAATTCCGAGTAAACTTCTGGATAGTTGTCCTTAATACTTTGTAGTACACCTACCGTAGGCGATCCAGGGTAACTGGATGCAACACGTCCACCAGCTTCATAAAACCCTCTACTCACGGCTTGATTTCCTGACATTACTAATTTCTTTTGCATAGCGCACCCCTTTCATTCATTAACATTCCATTTATATCCTTTCAGAGTGCAGTATAATCATATGAAAAGAAACTGCTTGTGACTTGACGTTGTCTCAAAATTTTCATATTATAATAAAGTTAAGGTATCACTTGAAAGGAGTTTGTTGCAAGTGAAAGATGCTAATTATTGGATTGAAAAATTAGGTATGATTCCTCACCCTGAAGGTGGATACTATTTTAGCTCGTTTAAATCGGAGCAAACCATGTTCCGTCATGATATTGCAGGCGTTTCATCATCTGAAAGAAACCTTTGGTCCAGCATTTATCTGCTGCTGACAGAAGATGATTTTCTTGCTTTCCACAGAGTTAGATCAGAAGAAGTTTGGTATTATCATCATGGATCATCTGTGAAAATTCACATGATATCCCCTGATGGAGAGATTTTTGTTGAAAAACTAGGCTTGGATATTGCAAATGGCGAGAAACTTCAGGTCAAAATTCCGAGAAATTACATAATGGCTGCTGAGCGCATTGAAAAGAATTTTTCAATGTTTGGCATTATGGTTTCTCCTGGATTTGATTTTGATGACATTAAGCTATATGACCAAGATGAGTTAGTTGGTCTCTTCCCTATGCATAAGGAAATTATCGAAAAATTATCAATGGAAACATTTTACTAATTAGAATGTTTTACTAAATGAAAAAGCTGCTTGTCACTAGACAGGCAGCTTTTCTTCTTTATAGGTTTTCATTTTTTCATGAACAAACACTTCAAGTTCCCTGTCCTCCTCCATTAAATGGAGTTTGAACAAATAGTTCACCTCTGAATCTATTCTTTTTAAATCAGATTCATTAAGACCTGTCGTATAGTACTTTTCCTTAAATCGGTTTATGCGCGTAAGAATATTTCTATGTGCCTCTATGTGGTTATCCATGTCAGGATAAGCATACTGTCTCATTAACAACTCTTCATGATTAAAATGGCGTGCAACCATTTCCTCGAATTCAATATATAGGTCTATATCTTCGTCACTAGGCAACTCAAAATCAATGTTTGAAACAACGGTTAGCATTTTATTAATTATCTCTTCATGCTCATGGTCCATAAAGTCTATTCCAACTTCAAATCGCTTGTCCCATTTTATACTCATAGGAATCCCTCCTAATAGTGTTATTACCATATCGGAAGGAAATTCAATCAGTGTACAAGCGAACTTTATATTTCTTAAATTCCATCATTCTCGATCACATAGACACAAAACCAGGTGATAAGAATATCATTGCAATGTTAAAAACAACATGAATTAAAATGGCAGCTTCAATGCCATATTTGCGATAAATCAATCCAAGAGCAATACCGAATGGGAAAATCTGAACAATTTTTACCCACTCTGGAACTATAACACCAATATGACCTAGAGTCCAAAATACACTAGCAAATAGGATTGCAATGAAAGCTCCATATTTACTTTCTCTAAATCGCCATTCCACTAATGTTTGAACCGCTAACCTAAAAAACAACTCCTCAGTGACAGCGACCCTTGCAAATATCATTAGAATTAGCACTGTACTCATATTATCAGTACCAGCATCTGCACTTGATTCTTGAACCATTCTGATCATTTCTGACGCTTGAGGCTGAGTCAGGTTAAACAAAATCACAGTGTAAACTGAAGCTACAATGACACTTAAAAGCACAATCAAGTCAAATTTCATCCACCATTTTCTGTTTAAATGATCTGTAAACTCTGAATGCATAGACTGGACTTCAATATATTCTGGTGTCAAAGATGAAGCATAAATCATTTGTCCTATTTCAGTATTTAGTCCATGAACCTTGTTCATTCTGTCATAATCTTCGTCTTTCGAAAAAGGATAAACCGATAATTTTTTCCAAAACAAGGCACCTGGAAGCTCTAGTCTTTTTGCATACCTTACACCTACACTAATGTAAATGTATAATAGTGGCCACTGTAGAAGTCCACTTACCAAGTTTGTCAAAAATGCAGGCCCATCCTCAGTAATATACACCATCCATAAAGATGATGTTATGCTCATTAAAGTTAAAGCAAGGCTATACTTAAAAGCCACGCCTGAAAAGCGCCAGCGTAAGTGTTTAGATTTCATATAATCTGTGATCATTATGACCCCAAAAATTATCATGGTAAAGGCATAAATAATCGCCAAAGGTTTCATGATCTCACCTGCCTCACTGCAGTCAATACAGTCTAAAAATCATAATGCGAAGCATCTGCCAGCATCTTAAAGTCAGATCGTATGCCATCATAGTCTACAATTGTCAAACACGTCTGATAAATTCTTGGATGTTTCCATACTGTTGCTATACTTTCATCTTTTAAGACTGAAAGTATGTTTCTTATTAGCATACCGTGGCAAACTATTAATACGGTTTCCCCACTGTGTGTTTTAACTAAATCGTTTAAAAAGGAAACAACTCTCCCTTGAACATTTTCAAAGCTTTCGCCATCTATTGGTTCATATGTTTCTGGCGCTTTCCAAAATGAGTACGCTTCTTTTTCATAGGTATCTTTAATTTTTTGAATTTCTTGGCCTTCCCATGTTCCAAAGCCCATTTCTTTTAATCTATCATCTAACTTTAGTGGAATCTTATGATGCTCATTGATTACCATAGCCGTCTTGTGAGCTCTAACTAAGGGACTCGAAATAATATAGTCAATGGAATCATTTTTAATTCGCTCAGCTAATGCCATAGCCTGTTTTATACCTTCTTCGTTCAGCTCTGTATCAGTATGCCCTTGCATACGTTCTTGAAGGTTGTAATTTGTTTGACCGTGCCTCGTTAAATAAATTTTCACTGGTTTCATAATCTTCCATTCCTTTCCTACCCGTTTCCATTATTTTAACGCATTCATAGCTGTACGTCACTTGGCTTGTGTTAAATAACCATAAATAATATTCTAAATTTGGTGAATGATTTTCTAAACTTAATTTAATGAATAAACTATGTCTGTTGAGATCTACTTAAAAATCAGATATATAAACAAAGCTTTAGTTGAGAAAATTGTCGAAAAGCCTCCCAAAAGAATCTTTAGCTTTCTTGAGTGATTTAAGGCATGAAAATTGCGTTATAATATATATATGGATTCACTATCCATCAAATAATTTTATTATGAAAGGCGTGATTAATTTGGTATATGTCTTCTTAGCAGAAGGTTTTGAGGAAATAGAGGCTGTCTCGGTTATCGATATATTGAGACGTGCTGACGTCACTGTCAACACAGTATCCGTGAATGATTCAAAAGAAGTAAAGGCAGCACATGGTATTACTATTTTGGCGGATATTTTCATTGATGAAGTTGATTTAAAAAGAGCAGATATGATATTCCTACCTGGTGGTATGCCAGGTACTCGGAATCTGGCAAAGTCAGACAAGCTCATTCAGCTTATTCAGGAAGCTGAAGAGTTAGACATTTATATTGCTGCAATTTGCGCTGCACCAACGGTTTTGTCAAAAGCGGGTGTTATAAAGGGGAAAAAGGTTATATGCTACCCTGGCTTTGAAGCAGAGCTAGAAGGGGCTGTCATTCACGATGACTTGGTCGTTCGAGATGGGAAAATACTGACCTCTAAAGGCCCAGGGACAGCCATGTTATTCGGTTATGCCCTTGTAGATATCTTAAAAGGAAATCTTGAGTCTGACGCTCTACGAAAATCTATGATTTTTGAGTGGTGGATGAAGTAACATTAAAACCCTGTATGAAGTGTCTTAGCATTTCATACAGGGTTCTTTACTTTATTATTCTAAGTTTTGTGAGAGTGACTTCCTCAAGATTTGTCCTAAAATCCTTAATACATCTATTCCCAACCAACCTGCCTCCGCCTTGCTGTGCGTATAGTTTAAGTACATCATTATATGACGTATTTGAAAAACTAGCATTAAAAGCTTCACACATTCCGACCTCACATAAGGCTATCGACGTTTTTGCACAGACATGCACCAATGCCGCTCCGTCTTCTTCAATTAACTGAAGAAGAACTCTCTTAGATGCTGGCCCACTAAAATTTTCAAATATATTGGGTCCCACAATCTCTATTGCACCCACAGAGTCAGAATAGGATATTATTTTTGCCCCAGCCTTGACTACACACCGCCCTAAATATACGATATGGCTTTCTATAGATTGGAGCAGTCGCAATGCATCTTTCTCATTTTTTCGCAGTAGTTTATAAAACTGCCCAGAGTCCATTAGCATATTAGCAACAGTAAAAGGCCCACTCAAACAGAACATTATATCTTCCTTGTCCTTCAAAGTCTCTATAACTTTAATGATCATAGTTTCTCGTTCAGAGAGTTTTTCAGTATTTGCGTTTATCACTGCTTCAATGTCTGACATAGATTGAATCGAGTGGCTAGCCACCCTTGGGCCGCTATTCTCATTGCCTAATCTAAGTTTAGCTCCCAAAGCTTCAGCTTCCACAGTCACACAAAATGGTATTCGAATAAAACTATCTGAATGATGTGTTTTGTAGGCCATAGCCAGTTTTCCCATTTCAGTTTCATTGATATGAGCCGCTGGGTAACGAATATCAAATTCTTCTAGAACCGATTTTGGCAATTGCTCATAATCATTTCTTTTGCACTTAAATACGCCTTTCATTACGCCTCCCCGCTAAACTCATTCAATAACTGACAACTATTAAACCAATAACCAAAATACTAGTAACTAAAAAAACGAATAAACTTAAATTTGATTTTTATTAAAAGCTTAATTCAGATACAAACACATTCTGAAAAGACGCACTACGTGACAATTCAAGGACTTCAATTGTTTGTCCTATACGCTCTAATTTTTCAATACCTTTCGTGTCTATAACTGCCCTACGCGCTCCCGCAAGAGATGAGTTCCCAACAAATTCAATAGGACAAATTAACTGGTTTGGAATTAAACCAATCGTTCGTATACTTTCTTCCGATAAATGATAACCAAATGAACCAGCAATCAGAACCTTAGAACATGCACTCATATCCTTACCTATTTTGTCATATAACAATTTGACACCAGTAGATATTGCCGCTTTGGCTAGTTGAATTTGTCGAATGTCCTTTTGTGAAATATAAATTTTATCCGTTATATAAAATCTCTTATTCCTAAACCGATTTAGGAATACCTCATCCATATTTTTATTGAATCGACCATTACTTAGAACTATTTTGTTCACAACAAGCTGAGCCATTAAATCTATTAAACCACTTCCGCAAACACCTACAGCCTTTTTGCTGTCAATAGTTGAAAACTTAATTTCGCCAGAAGGCGTAATCTCTAACTGGTCAATTGCACCTGAGACAGCTCTCATTCCACATTCGATACTCATACCTTCCAGAGCAGGGCCAGCAGCGGTTGATGTTCCAACGAGATTTGACTTACCCCCTATAATGATCTCTCCATTTGTTCCTATGTCAATGAGGAGTATACTTTCATTGGATTCCTGTCTTTGCCCTTTTTGAATCTCACACATGTTTAGGGCATATACACCTGCAACAATATCTGCACCAATATAAGAAGATGCAGATGGCAATAACACAACCTCACTCTTTGGCAGTTTACATGCCAGTTCATCAATTATTATAGTTTTGCTTGAGAGAAATACGGCTTTATATGGTGCCTTCGCAAGTGGTGCAGGATTGACACCACCAATTATATGCAGCATTGTTGTATTCCCAGCGATGTAAATTTTAGAAACGCTCTTGAAGTCCACACCGTCTAATAACCTAAGTGTCATTTTTGCAATACAGTTTAATACAACCTCTTGTAATGCCTCTGTTCCAGAAGTATTGTCCACTGCATAGCAAATTCGAGTCAACACATCATTTCCAAAAACCGTTTGTGGATTAAGTTCAGAAAGTTTCCTAATAGACAAATTCGATGCACAATCTAATAGCTCAGCACTTATGCCCGTTGTCCCAACGTCAAACGCAATAGACAGTTCATCATAAACATGAGTATGGTCAACTAAATCGGTGGTGTCATTTTCTGTTGTGTTTAACTTATGAAGGCTAGACCTTAATTCAATGTAAGCTTCCCCTTCTATGAATGTTGTACATGACATCCGCATTTGTCTTCCAGAGACATTTGCCTTAACTTCTGATTCGGTCAAGTCTGATAAATCTCCCCATGCTACAACCAAACATTTTGCACAGGTTCCAATGCAACCACAAGGGGTTTCTATGCTTAAGTTTTCACGTTTTAATACATCTACAATAAGCATTCTGTCTGTATTATAGGTGTAAGTATTAAATATATTTTCTTTCTCTGTTTTTATATTAACCTTTATCATCTTGGTCACCAAAGCTCTTAACAAAATTAGTCATTGCTTTTATGTTTTCCATAGGTGTACTCATGCCGAGTCCACAAGCGGGAGAGACAATGTTTACACCAGAGTCGATACAAACCTCCGTTAACTTCTTGATTTTAACTTCGTTTTCGAAATTTAAGGTCTGTGTATTAACGTTGCCCATAAGACATGAATTTATTCGTTTTTTCACTTGTCTCATATTTACCAATGAATCAAAGCTTAATGCTTGAAATCCAGCCTCATCTAAAATTTCGACAACATTGAAAGCTTTACCGCACATATGAAAAATTATTGGTACATTATATGGTTTTAGAACATCTACAAACTGTTTATAATACGGTAACGCAAATGCTCTAAAAATCCTTTCCCCAAGTATTTCACCAGTGGCAGTCGGGTCTGATATTGCTATAACATCTGCACCCGACTCTATCATGTACTTCGCATAGTCTATCAGGTATTTATTGATATGACTCAATAGCTTATGACTGTTCATAGGATTTTTAATTAATGCTTTGAAAAAAACATTTGGATCCACTACAGACGAAGCTGTACTTATATGCCCTGTAATATTCCCAATCACAGGTATATCTTTGTTTGACAAAGCTTTAATAGCATCAATCACGATGCCTGCTCTACTTTCATTTCTAACATCAAGTTTTATTTCAGATAGAAGTTCCATATCTAAATCAGAGTATTTTGTAACACGTGGTTCTATGCACTTGTCTCCATAGTCTACTGTGGCACCAAAGGGTTCAACCTCAGCAGTCATGCAAAATGGTACTCCGTAATTTTCAAATCCAGTCATTTCTCTAACCCGTTTAGCTGTTTTAACCATGGCTTCAAACTCGGTATTATGGTTTCCTTCAATACTACTAACAACTTCAGTTACAGCAGCATTCATCATTCCACCTGGACAGATCACAGGGGGGCGGTCTACACTTTTACCTTTTAGTACGCTTATTAGACGATCTTTTTCAGATAGTCCTTTTTCAGAAAACTCATTTTCAGAAAGTATATTTTCGGAAAGTTCTAATTCAAAAAGTCCTCTGTCGGACAAATTGTCTTCTATCATATGTCACGATACCTTTCTGCCTACTTGTTTTGCAATTCGAACCGCTTCACTAGCATCTTTTGTGTATATGTCAGCCCCAATTTTGTCAGCGAAAAATTGTGATATGGGACCACCACCAACAAACACTTTGAAACGCTCACGTATGTTGTCAGATTCCAGCTTTTCAATAACAGTTTTCATGCCATCCATTGTTGTACTCATTAGAGTAGACATTACAATAATGTCCGCGTCATACTCAACTGCTTTTTCTACAAAATCATTAAGTGGTACATCTCTTCCTAAGTCGTACACTTCCATTCCCGAAGCTTCCATCAAAATTCGTACAAGGTTCTTGCCAATGTCATGTGTGTCTCCTTCAACAACACCAATAACAACTTTTATGGGGTCAACCATAGAGCTTTTATCTAAGTGTGGCTTAACAACTTCAAGCCCGCTGTTCATTGCGTCTGAACACATCAGTATTTCTGGAAGAAAGTACTCCTCTTCTTCATAGAGCTTTGAGACCTCATCCATCCCTCTAATCAGCCCTTGGTTAATGGTTTCTATTGCAGGAATATTATTCTCTAGAGACTTCTCACATAGTTCAATAACTTTATCTTCTTCCATTTCAACAACATGCTCTTTAATACTCTCAAACAAATCTTGTTTAATCATGTTTTCCCCACTTTCACGTATAAGTGTATTTAACGTGTATTTCCGTATATTCTCGCCGCATCAATGAAATGTTTAACATTCTCAGGTGACGTACCAATTGGAATATCACAACCACTTGCTAATACAAACCCACTCTGGCTCTTCAAAGCCTTCTCACAACAGTCCTGAACTGCAGAGTATATTTCTGCTTGTGTTCCATACTTTATAATTGCGACTGGGTCTACATTACCTATGACACATACATTATTCTCATGTTTCTCTCTTAATAGTCCAATGTCGTCTTGGTTGTCTAGACTCAGCCCTGAAATTCCAGTAGCAACCATATCTGACCAAATTGGCTGTGTTTTTCCACAGATATGAAGGACACTACCCGAACCAGTTCTTTTCTTTATGTGTTCTTGGCATATTCTTGTATAAGGCAAGGCAAATTCTCTATACATTCTGGGACTAATTAAGTGTGATGACGCTATAGGATCTGCCATACCTGGTGTTATGCCAAGATCAATAACTGCATCCATAAATCTTAATGTACTTTCCGTCGTAATTCGAAGGAGTTTATGTATGTTTTCCTTTTCCTTTATTAAATCTCTTAAAAACTGCTCTGTCCCTACTAGTAGAGCCGCTGTTGTAAAAGGACCGCCAACGGTATTCCCAACGGATACAACATGGCCAAGGTTAGATTTAATACGTTTTAGTGCTTCAATATATATATTTAGTCTTCCGTCAGTGTATGGATTAACAACTGACATGTGGTCAATGTCTGCGTAATCAAATACACCATTAGCTTTTATTCTCGGTATATCACTTTTAAAAAATTCGAGTTTGGCTCCCATTGCTTCTGGCATACCGTGAAGCCCAGGCCCAACACTGCAATTATCGGCATTAAATAATTTAAAAGTCTTCTGAATGACATCAACAATAATGTCTGTACTATGGTTATACTCATCGAGCCCATAACCAAAATAGTTTGTGAAACTTTCCCCTGTAAATGGACAACAGGGTACACGATCATAGTCTTCGCCATTAGAAAACGCATTCATTCTTTCTAATGGGGTCATTTCGTCCTTTGGAATAATCATTGAGTTAACCTTCCTTCAATCTGATCAGTGGTTGAATTCTCTTGATTTACTTCAAATAGTATAGTTTTATTTTCTATATATTGCTAATAAAGGTTTTAAATATGTAAACTTCTATAATTCATTTTTTCAATACATCCATTTTTACTTGTAATAATTTATGTTCCATTAAGCCATTTAATCAAAAAAAAGAATAGGCTTAGCCTATTCTCTATTGTAGAAGTTTCTATTCTTTTGTAACTTTTCTATTTAACTTCTCTTGTTAATTTTTCTTGCTAACTTTTTATATTAATTGCCATGTGCTGTAGCATTATTCTTTAGGACTCTCATGTATGTCTTTTATTTTTTCGAAATGTTCATTAATTGTCTTCTCATATCCATTGGTCGTTGGTTTGTAGTACTTGGTGTTTTTAAGTTCATCTGGCAAATACTGCTGAGGGACATAGTTCATATCGTAATCATGAGGATATTTATAAGAGTAGTCTCCCCAATCCTCACGCTTTTTACTCATTCCTAAACTTGTTCCATCTTTTAGGTAATATGGAACAGTGCCAATATCTATACCTTCTACGTCTACCAAAGCTTTGTTTATACCTACATACGCCGCATTAGACTTTGGTGCACTTGCCACATATGTTGTCGCTTGGGCAAGAATGATTCTCCCCTCAGGCATACCGATCATATTAACTGCCTGGGCAGCAGATGTCGCCACTACAAGAGCGTTTGGATCTGCATTACCTACGTCTTCCGCCGCCGCAATAACAATTCGACGGGCAATAAACTTCGGATCTTCTCCACCATGGATCATTCTTGCTAAATAGTGAAGCGCTGCATCTGGATCTGACCCGCGCATAGATTTTTATAAATGCTGAAATGACATCGTAGTGACTGTCACCAGATTTATCATATAAATAGCCTTTTCTCTGAACACATTCTCTTAATATATCTGTTGTAATATTAAGCACACCATCAACTTTTTTAGTTGATAGGACGGCAAGTTCAATCGCATTTAGTGCTTTACGTGCGTCGCCAGAAGAAGTCTGAGAAATGAAGTCTAGTGCATCTTCATCTATTGTCACTCCCAGCATACCAAGGCCTCTTTCAGAGTTTTCAATCGCACGTTTCGTAATCAACTTTACTTCTGCCGTTGTTAACCTTTCAAGTCTGAAAATCATAGATCTAGATATAAGGGCGTTATTCACTTCATAATATGGATTTTCAGTCGTAGCACCAATCAAAATAAGGGTGCCTTTTTCAACATGTGGCAAAAGGGCGTCTTGTTGAGCCTTATTGAACCTATGAATTTCATCTAGAAATAGAATTGTTCTTTGCTGATACATGCCCAGATTACTTTCTGCAAGCTCAACAACACGGCGTAGGTCTTTAACACCAGATGTAACGGCGTTGAGTGATTCAAATGCAGACTTTGTTGAATTAGCAATAACACGTGCTATACTTGTTTTGCCTGTTCCTGGCGGGCCATAAAATATAATAGAGCTGATCTTGTCAGCTTTAATAAGTCTGTTTAGAAGTTTGCCTTCTGAAAGTATATGACTCTGACCTACAAAATCATCTAGGCTCTGAGGTTTCATTCTTTCAGCAAGTGGTGCATCTTGCTTTAAGCTTTCTTCTTTTATCATTCCGAATAAATCCATAATATGCTCCAATCGACTATATAACCGAACGTATATTCGCACTTTAATTATATCAAAAAAATATAGGATGTCCATACGATATATATCCGTATGACATCCTATGATTATACCAGTTATTGTGTGACCCGTATATTCTTTCGAATAAGCTTTTCAAAAGCTTTCAACTGGTCATTTGGAACATGTACTTGAATTCTTGGTGTATTGCCAATGACTAGCCAAACTTCACTTGCATTCTCGTACTCTTCTGAAATGGACGTTTTATAACTGGACACATTGCTGTAATACACAAATCCAGCTTTATGGAGTATACCCTTAGTAAACGCACCAATTTCTTTCTTTTCATCTAGTTTTCTCATATATACGACCATACCGCCAGCAATGAGGCCCATAATAATGGTTTCTAGTAATGATTGCGGATTTCTCATGCCTAGCCATATTAAAAAAACACCAATAATGGCAACAACTATAAATGTCTGATTCTTTGATTTGCGTTTCCAAAAAGGTATATGTTTCTTTTCCCATTTAGATAGATCCATTATGAGTTCCTGATCATCTGAATGTTTTCTTCTATTTTTAGCAACACGTTCTCTTAATAATAGAACAGTAGCCATGACCATAGCTGTGTTGATGATAGTAATCGCAAATTGTTGAAATTCCATTTCCCCACTCCTTTTCAATAGAATAAGTATAGCATATAAGCATATTGAAAATAGGATAATAGTTGGGTATATTTTGACTTCTTTTATCTACCACTAACGCTTAAACATAGAAAAAGCCACAACTCTAATGATTCAGAGCTGTGACTATACAATACGTAAATTTGTTATTTAAAATCGAAAATAAGTTTGTTCTCAACTTCAAATTGATTTTCTCCAAACTTATTTATGCAATAGAACTCAGACGTATTGACTCTTACATTTGCATAGCCATTGCAAAATGGCGTTGCCATTTTAAATTTGGGCCCAATAACAATTTGACCACTTCTATCAATGTATCCGTAGCCTTGGTTATCCAAGTATACAACCGCTAAATTTTCACTAAATGCAAAGGCACTATCAAAAATAGGCTCTATAACAAACTTACCTGTGTTATCAATGTAACCCCATTTTTTTTGGCCTTGTTCATTACGAATTGCGACTGCCGCAACACCTTCAGTAAATGGTTCAGAATTAATGTATATGGGTTCAACAATCATGGTTCCATTTGAGTCAATGTACCCCCAACGACGTGAGCCGTTATGCCAAACATACACTTGAGCAGTTTCTTCACTAAACGGCATTCCTTTTACAAGGGGCACCTCTAAGATTCGTTCACCACTTCGGTCAATATAACCACTATTGTCTATTTCTCCGTCACTATCCCCAAGAGGATACATTGGTGCCATTCCGTTTGAGAAATCTCCAGCAACCATATCTTCAGGTAGTTTAAAAGATGCCTCACCACTTTTGTTTATTACAAGAAGATCTCCGTTGTAGCTTACAAGTGCCAAACCTTCATGGAAACCACGAGCATACTCATACTGCAAAGGTAAAATGACATCACCTTTTCTATCAATGTAACCATAATATGTTCCCTTTGAGCCAGATTCAGCTATAACTGCAACACCTTCACTGAATGACTCTGCATATTGAAACTTTGGTTCAATAATGATTTGACCTGTTATGTCTATAAAACCATATAGCCCAGTTTCTATATCTATATAAGGTGCAATTTTTACGTTTGGATCTAACTCCAATTCAGCACCTTCTGTCAAAGGGAAACTGTTTCCTCCTATGATAGTAATCATCACGATAAATATCCCGATGCTTATAACCAAATAAGGCCAGTCCTTCATTCTCAATTTATACACCCCGATATCTGCATACCCCCGAAACAAATCTAATCTTGTATACCAATATATAGTATATTGTAATTCCTATAATACAACAAGTAGAATATGGATATAAATAGAAACAAAAGAGTTAAATTCTAATCGGTCTTATATTCGTTGATCCACGATACAACAAGTTCTAAAATAGATTCTAGATTCTCAGGATCAACATTTTCTGCAGTATCAAGCCTTGTATGAATATCTGTCATATCTAAATTGATAAGGAGAACTGAATCTACACCTTTGGCTTCAAATGGCGCGTGATCACTTCCTCCATTAAAATCTTTTCTTGCAGGGATTCCAAGCTCCTGAGCCAGTTCGTACAGTTGGTCTTGGGTGTCACCCATGGCAAAGTTACTGACATCAATATTAAGTGGCCTTTCTCTTGTTGATCCAACCATATCGAAATTTATTAGTGTTGTTTCATCAAGAGGAAATAACGGATGCTCAACATAATGTTTTGCACCGAGCAATGACTCTTCTTCACCGTTGAATGCTATAAAGGCAAAGTTATGGGTTCTTTCTTCTTCAGAGCTTGTTATGACACGAGCCAGTTCAATAATGGCGGCAACACCAGATGCATTGTCAAGTCCACCTGGGTTATACGATCCATCCCCATTCGTCCCTACATGATCAAAGTGTGCACTAAACATGATTGTACCTCTTGGCTCCTCAATAGATGCTGGCAAATAACCAACCACGTTCGGAACTTCAAAAGTGTCATAATTATAATCAATGGAATACTGCATAAGCTTCCCATCTCGAATAGCATCTATACACTTGGTGAATCCTTCTGCGGTTACATAGAAAACACCAGGTCCATTTTCATTGTCAAACTCAGACTGCATCATCTCATTTGGGAGATATTTGCTGACAAGGTAGTACTGGTTGTATCTGTTGTCACGATGAATAAAAATGCCCCCAGCCTTTGGAGACAAAGACAATGCTTTTCCAATGACACGCATTGGATTATGTGGATCGTAGACCTCGTGATTTATCAATAAGATTTTCCCTGCCAACGCTTCGGGATGTTTATCAAACTGATTCAAGTCTGTGATATGAACCATTTCTCCGATTCGACTGCCCGATGCTAGCGTAGCTGGGAAACGAACCATGTCACGAATATCAACATTGGGTACAAGAGCAATTTCGGATTCTCCTGAGACTGATAAAAACTCGTATTTTGATCCACTATTCATAATTACATTCTTCTGTTCAAAGTGCTGAAAATACCCTTCAATCCCCTTGGGGGACTCTAGACCAATGGCTTCAAACTCTGCGGCTATATACTCTGCAGCTTTTAAGTTTTCAGTTGTTCCCGCCAATCTTCCATTGTACTTTTCATCCGTTAGTTCTACAACTGTACCATGAGCTCGGTCTCCACTAACGAGCTCAACATCAATATGCTGCTGTGTAATTACTGCCTGTCCTTGATTTTCCTTTATGTTTTCATTTTGCGGTGTACAGCCTGCAATTAGTGCTGCCACTGTTAATAGTGCTAGTATTTTTCTTGCCTGTAACATTAAATCCCCTCCTATTCTGGATACATACCATTTTAGGAGGGGAAACTTCATTTTTTACATTGTATTAATATTTTATTTTTGTCATAAATAGTATTCTACTTTTAATCTTTGCCCTATGTCTTACTCCCTCTTGTCATAACTCCAGTACAGCTTTCCATCACTTGATGTGTCAGAAAGATTAAAGCCAACCTTTCTTAGCAAAGAAGCTGATACATTGTTATTCTCATGGCAACGAGCAAATAGAACTATGTTTTCTTCTTGTTCAATTATCTCTATTGAAGCCATAATGGCTTCAAATGCAATCCCTTTTCTTCGGTATTCTGGTTTGACCCAGTACTCTAGTTCATGTCCATTTATAATTACTATAGCCCCTATGGGCAATTTGTTTGAACTATCTACCAATACTCTAGTGCACCTTAAACTTGTTCTTTCAAGCTTCATATGTTTTGTGACCCATTTTTTAGAAGTGCCTCTAGGCATGTTTGTATCAATATCATCAACAAACTTTACAACTTCACTCTCTGAACTCAATTGTCTTATGAATTCAAAATCTGAAGGGAGAAGTTCTCTATAATTCATCCTAGCGGATGTATAAGATCTTGGTAGTATTAACCCTTCATCAACGAGCATTTTTCTCAAACTCATTTCAAGCCGTGTGTCGTATACATATAGGAGTTCATCTACCACAACAGTTGACACTGCCACAGATGTAACCATGACAAGTATTAGACCCAAAATGCTACTTCCCGCTATTTCTCGTCCACCTAAAAACCATAGTATCATTGCCACTATTACTGCCACTTGAGCAGATCTCGAGTTATATAGAAAAGATAAATCTTTTAGGGGCTTCATACACCACTCCAGTATTCAAGATCAAGGCACATAGTCACGCTGTCTCCGATGCGTTCATACTTAATGAATCCAAACTTTTCATAAAGATGTTTTGCTCTATTGTTAAGGCTCACGCTTAAAGACAAAGCGCTGTATTTATTCTTAACAGCGTCAATTAGGCGTTTCATTAACTGAGTTCCTATTCCATGACCTCTATAATTAGGATCTATTGACATTGTTAGCTCTGGAATTTCATCCGATATGAATCCATAAGACGGATCGTCCGAGGTGAACTGCCTAATCCATATCATTCCAACAATCTTTCCAGTGTCCTCATCCACAGCTTTAATACCATAATCATCATTCATACCCCAGTTTTGGTAGTACTTCATAATTTGAGGCACCTCAAGTATGGACCGATCTGGTGGCTCGTTTTGATCGTTCACGTGTATTGCTAAATATACAAAATCCTTCAACTGCCCTGCGTCTGTATGCTCTATTTCAAAATACTCCATGAAGTTCCTCCAATGATCTGTTTTCCTAATTATTGTAACCCATAGGGAAACATTCATGCAATTAAAAAGGAAAGACCGCTGTCGGAACCTAAATAGGTGTGCGATCCGACAACGGTCTCTGTGAACCCCTTGCGCTTTATACGTTGTGTGTAATCTTATCAAGGTTGCCCTTGGAAACGCCTAACTCAAGTTAAAATAGTAATACAAATTTTTAGCTTACACCCTCATTCATATAAGCTTGGAAGCAAGTTGTAATATGGTTTGAATTTTTCCTACCATCTACTACATGTTTTACACCCTGGCCAGTTTCAATAGCCGCACTTTGTAGTTGCGCTTTCCCATTTTCTGTTCTAAACCCATTTTGATAAAGAACACGAGAATCTTTCACTGGCCAATAAACTGTTCCAGACTTCTTCATCCAGCCAAGGTAATCTGAATTTTCCTTCTCTAGTGCTTCAAATATCTGTTCGAAAGATTCAAAGGAAGTGTGCCCGTCAAATATATTCATTAATGACTGGATCATTTCCCAGTTCTGATACCCTGTAACTGGTTCAACAGCCTTATTAACCTTCTGTATACGACGATCAAGTGATGTTACTGTACCTTCCGACTCAGATAGAATTGTTGCTGGAAGTACAACATCTGCCATAGCAGCTATTCTGGTCATATGTGTTTCCTGAACCATTAGGAAGTCTAGTCCTTTAAGAATATTGGTATCGATATTTTCGCCAAATACCAACAGACCTTTAAAATTACCCTTCTTTATGCCACTAGCCACAGTACCAGCATCTGGTTCGATACCCATGTCAACAAGACCTTGAGCATTGGCATTCGACCTTAACTGAATGACACCGTTTCTTGGTGATCCAATGTGCCCTGAAAGAACTGCTATAGCAGCTACTAAAGCTGAGTCTTCTTCTGACAATTCGTCCTGATCAAATATAATCATGGCCTTTTTGGCTTCAAAGTAACTTTCAGTCAGTTTCTTAACGTCATCAGTCACAACTGCACTTTGAACATAAACTAATAACTCATCTG
>LQAE01000065.1_pt1 | contig 51643 bp, 57 predicted proteins | sample 1535771 | NCBI WGS metagenome assembly LQAE01 (sample SAMN04331582, study PRJNA305678) | bioreactor metagenome | isolation source: bioreactor_1 inoculated with Wadden Sea sediment 1st replicate of a... | place: Germany:Bremen
CTTTTGGCAACCGGTATACACAGGTCTTCAAGCGTCATGGGAACCCCCTTTCTCATCATCTGCCAGGAGCTTGGTAATGGCTGATTTCTCAAGCATGCGGTTCGATTCCAAGTATGCCGCCAGATCAGCCCGGAATTTCATATGCTTTTTTCTGGCTGCTTCCAGCTCATCGTCCAGCCGATTGTAGGACGCCTCTACTTCGTGACCGGCATCAGCCAGAATGTTGGAGATACCAAGGATTGAATAGGCGTCAAGCTCTCGGGCTGCGCTTTCATCCTGGGCAATGCAGAAAAGCATTTGCTTGACGCTATTCAAATTTAAAAGGCCGGTGCTGATATCGGGCTGATAGCCGCCTCTAAATACTGTCATGAGCACCCCCTTTCATGTCCGTGTTGATAGGGATGGGGATGATTTGCGATAGGGTTTGATGTTTCATTGTTGGGCCTCCGTAGATTTGTGATTAAGCCCCTTTCATTCGACCAAAAACAAAAAGGGCAGCATAGGGGTTGGTCGACCGGTCTACGGAAACCGGCAGCCCGAAGGCTCCCCCATGCTGCCCAAATATCTTGAGCGTCCAATCTCCCCAAGTTTGGAAGATGCGTACGTATGCATGGAATATAAAAAAGCGTTCACAAAAAATGTAGACGCTTATTCGCGTCCGTAGTTCCCGGCGACCAAACCGGTATCCCTGAATTTGCAGGAATAATGTCATATTATTCGGGTCTTAGGATGGTGTCAAGGGGTTTGTAGTAATTTCAGTTTTTCAGGGACAGGATACGACAGATGGGACCGGCCCCACCCCTTGATCGGAAAACCGTTACAGAATCATTTTAACAGGGCATTAAATTTACTCTTGCCTTTCGCTATCAGAGATGTTTTTTCCAAAAAACTTGATTTTCAAAACAATGCGTTAAATTACCCGTTGCATTTTTTGACAGGTAATGTTTTATAAATTTAATGTAAACTGACAGGTGTGAGTTTTTTCAAAAGAGAAAAAATTGCCTCTATTAGGCAGAGCCTGAAACGTTTTTGATCGATAGGGGTATTCGAAGTGGATTTATTGCTGACTTGAACTAATCTTTTAGATGATGCGGAGGAGCTTTTGGAAAATAATTTTATATCGTCATACTTGTTGAGGCTAAACCATAATTATAAAGGCTTATTGGTAACCATTTCTGCTATCGTGACCATCGCTATAGGTGCTATTACTTTTTATCAATTTTTTTCTAAAACACCTCAAGAAATATTGGTTGGAATGGGATATCAATGGTCAGCAGAAGATTTCCAAAGGTCAGTTAAATTGGGGGACGTGAAAGCCGTTAAATATTTCTTGCAATCAGGGATGGATCCATATACTGATAGTCAATTCGGGCCTCTACCTGTCAATCTGTGTTTCGTCACGAACAATCCCGAGGAAGTCCTAAGTACCATAATCAAACATTCAAGAAATTTTAATATCAACAAAGTATATCGGTCATTATTCCCTGATGCAACACTTATGAATAGGGCATTAGAGGTTGAGAATTTGAAATTAGTTAAAGCGTTAGTAGAAAATGGAGTTAACCCAAATAAAAAATTAAAAGTCTCTAATCAAGGCTTTGACCCCACCGCCAACATTAGATTATCGTTCGAAGATACACCTTTAAATTATATCAGGGGGAGAATAAACAAGTATGGAGAAACTAAAGAAAGGCGTCAATTAGCGTTATATCTGAAAAAAGTAGCACCAAACTCTGACAGAGAGCCTCCTGCAAATGGCTCGACTTTCCAAGATTTTTTGAATGAAAGCAAAAAGAGAAGCCAGAATCGTGTAGACCAGCTTATGAAGGATTGGGAAAAAGGAATAAGAAGGTAATTAAATTGTCTTTTTTGTTTATTGATCCAAAGAGCTGAAACTGTCAATTTAATACCGGATTTACCGGCTCCGGCCTAATCCCAATTGTCCCAGGACAGGACATTTAACTTGATGAAGGAAAATTTCCTTCATCCTTCATAAAAAAGGCCTCTATATAGATGGTGGAATTTTCCCACCATCTTAATTGTGGGAATCCTCACCTTTAAACCTGCTCCACAGGATTATGGAGAAGGGTCGTGATCTGCGACTCTTTAACAAAGGGTGTGATTCGCAGACCCTTGACCGGAGAAATTTTTACGCCGGCCACTTGCCCTCCCCATTAAAGAGTGTCAAATTCACACCCTTGAGCCTGAGAGGGGTGCGGGATTCCAGCACCCTTGGGATGAGGTGTCCCTAAAATTGGGGACACCGGTCTCCGTATTTTTGCGGAGTCCTTTTTGCATCCCGGGTGCTATAATTACCCCGGATGAGGGTAATTACCTGGGGAACCGGCGGCCAGGAAGGGGTAACAACCTGATCGCGCCGGGCACCTTTTAACGGGAGGTTGCTGGCCCTGAAAGGACATCATCGATTTCACGACGTTTCTGGATAATCCGTTTTTTCCACCTTGCCGGGCCGGGGCCACCCAGAACATCAGCTATTTCCGCCGTTTTAAAGCCAAATATATGAGACAGCAGAAACGCCTTTTCATCATCGGTATATCGGTTAATGTTGGAGTTTTTTCCCGTATATTTGAGCACAGATTCCCTTGTGTCCAGTATCCGGACAATTCTGTTTATTCGCTCCACAGCCCTGGTGAAATAGCTGTGAACTGTCGAAAAATCAACCCCTAAATCATCAGCTATGTCATACAAGGGACGTCTCTTAAAAAAATACTCAATAAACACGGTGGTAAGGGTGAGCTTTAGCCCATCGGTGTTGAACTCCACGCCATACTCCCTGTCTTCAAGGCCCCGGCCTTCCGGCATGGATGAGAAGCTGTAAATAATGCCCTTTTCCGGCAGGATCACAATGGCGTCCTTGTCTTGGATCTCTGCACAGCCGTTTGTGTTCTGAATGATTGATTTAAGCTTCTGGCAGATGTTTTTGCAGGTATCGGCCTTATCACAACCATTGCATGGTGACACGGTTTCCTCATGCGGCTGGTCCTCCTGCTGATCCCCAGGCAACCATCCCAGGCGTGAGCGTTTCCTGAAAGTTTCGTTTACTCCACCCGTTGTATCCCCAGCGTTTAGCATTGCTTGCTCCTTTTTAAATCGGGCACCCGGTTTTGGTTGCGGAACCGACAGATTCAACCCTATGAAATCGGCAATACATGGTATGTTTTGCTATTTTACAATGTTAAAATCCCCGGGTGCCCGAAGCTGTTTTTATTCAACAAACTCGTCCCCACCAGGAAGTGGTGACAGATTCTCAAATCCCCGGACATCGTTCCGGGTAAGGAATTTCTTTTCAATGCCGATCTGGTAACACTCATACCGGGTTTTCTGGTCACCCCTCAGAAGGTTATCCAGCTTGAATTCACAGAAGTATTTTCGTTTCTCCAGCTCCGTGAACAACACCCGGTTACAGGCCTGTTCTATCCGGGTCAGCCAGGGCACCAGGGTATGAACGACAAAGGACCGGTTCTGCTCGGTCACATTGGAGTAGGTTGATCGGTCATGGTCCTGCACCAGGTTCAACGGCACCCGGAAGGCCCGGCATATGTCGATAACGGAAAACTTCTGGCTGTCGATCATCTGGGAGTCTTCAGGTGAAAGGCCCACGGCATGATATTCCATACCCTCTTCAAGGATCGCGGTCCCGTGTGAATTCCCGCTGCCCTGATACGCATCGCGCCATGATTTTTTAAGCCGCCCTGCTGCCTCGTCCCCCAGCTTACCCGGATGCCTGAGAATTCCACCCGGCCTGGCGTCGTTGCTGAAATACTTGCCAGAATACTCGTTGATAGCCTGAGCCCTGCCGATGGTATCCCGGAGCATGGCCAGGGGGCTCAGTCCCACAACACCGTCAAAGGTCAGGCCCTTGATATGGAGGATGTCACGCCAGGAATAAGGCTTTTTCTGGCCGTCCTGAAAGTATTCATATACCAGAATGCCGTTATCCACTTTCACGGTCATATTCTGAGGCAGAAGGGGCCAAAGGGCTTGAATCGTGCCGTTTTGATCCCGGTCAATATATGCGTATGCGTTACCCCTCAAAGCACAGTGACCCACCAACAATTCAAAGAGAGACACCGAATCCATGAAGGGATTGGGGGAATCGTGAACCAGCTTATACAGGCTGAAGTCCCGGGCTCGGCTTTTGGTCCCATCGGGTTTTCTTTTATAGACCATCAAGGGAAGGCTGCCGCATGATTCAGCCAGAACCCGGACACAGGCGAAGACGGCAGGGATGGCCATGGCAGACTGTTCAGTCACACGCTGGCCGGTAAGGGTCGAGCCTGAAAAGCCCAATTCAGACCAGTTATAATTCACATCCGATAGAACGGCCCGCTTTCTTTTCTTCTTGAAAAAATTGAACATTTTTACTCCGTAGTTTTGCAATGAACAACCATGTCACCATCCCGGTGATTGTCTTCAATGCCCAGGATTTCACAGGTATTGCCGTTGTGGATAACGCGGTGGGCAGAACTCAGGGCAGACCACCGGCGTATCCTCAACTTGAATTCAGTTGAGCCCACCACTTGACCGGCGGTGATTCGCTCAAGACCTCTGAGGGGAATATACTGGCACCAGGTCGGTGATCCGGACACGGCGGCCCATGATTCAACCGTTGATCCCATACCGTCCGTGGTGGTGGTTAGGGCCTGGATTTCAATTTTTTGGTCTAACTTTCGGGGGTCGATCATGTTCACCTCATGGAGAGTAAAGGGGATGGAAGGCCCACCCCCTTATGGTCACTACGTCGCGGAGACTGCATCCGGTGCGGTTACCGGGGCTTCCTTGGCCCTGCCGACAATGCCGTATACTCCCACCACCCCGGCGGTGATCCCGGTCCCGGTGTAGTCCAGTTTCACCCGGACGTAGCGTTTACCCCCCTTATATCCAACATACTGGACAAGGCTGTCTTCTGCCGCTGCATCCACCTTTGTGAACGCTCCCTCGATCTCGTCTGAGTCCACAGCCGTGAAATCAGCGTCAGCCGTGGTGTCACATTCCTACAAACCGGGGTCAGATAGTTGGATGCATCCACACCGGTTAGGGCACCGATGGTCACGGCCAGGACAGCCCCGGGAAATTCAGCAGTATCCAGCAAGGCTGATGCAGTGTCAGTGCTGGCCAGGTCCTGGGCTTCCAGGAGAACATTGATTCCGATATTGTTTTTAAGATCACGTCTCATATTTACCTCAAAAAATTAAAAAGTCTGTATGGTGCCATCAGGGATTCTATGGCCCTGGTGTTATCTTTTCCGTCAAACAGATCACCGCATATCAACCGAATGGCGGCCTTGATTGCTTCCGGCACATCGGCAGCCAGCCCGTATCCGCAAACGAACCGGGCTGTCACCGTTCCGGCAGCCTCATGGAGCGCTGGGAAGTTGTAACCACTGCCGAAAACCAGGTAAGCCCCATCGGTGCCGGAGAACATCAGGGTATAGTCATCAGCCAAAACAGTCTGTTCCACTCCATCAGCATCCAGATATTTGATATGGGTGATTGACTGAGTTTTCCCATAAGGCATGGTCCGCAGGGCTCCGTTTTTATACTTCAGGAGGTCATCCCAGGAGCGGCAAACCATATCCCATGTCTGGGTTATCAGTCGTCGGGACATAAACGCCTCTGCCTGTTCGGTGGCGGCCTTTATAAAATCGCCTAAAAAAACATCATGTTCTGCCCCGTCCAACCGCAAATAATAATTGAGGTCGTAGGTTACAATCGGCAGAGTGGTCGGTGCGGTGACCAGTTTGGTTTCCATGACTATGCCTTCATTGCCAGGTATTTCATGGCTTCGGGAAGAACCAGCTTGCCGTCAATCCGCTGGTTTCCCCGGTAACCGATCTGGCCTGTTGCTGCATACAGTTCCCGGAGTTCCTGGAAGTAACGGCCCTGGCGGTCGGCTATCCAGTAATAGGAGAAATCACCAAACAGAATCGCCTTGTTCCCGGCGGTCGGTGCGGGTACGCTGTCCGAAACGTGGATAGGCCGTCCCAGGAGGGTGGAAGGGACATCCACCTGGAGGGATTCCTCAAAGATGTAACGGCCATTTCCGTCCTTAAGCTTTCGGATGAGCTTCAAGGCATCGTCAGACATCAAGAAAGATGCCCGTTTCCGATAGGGGCGGCCCAGTGAGTGAACCAGGTCGATCAACTCGTTACTGGTAATGGCCGTGGTTGCTGCAGCGGTGACGCCCAGTTCAGCATCCAGCAGGATTCCGGACGGCTTTTCTACACCATCGCCGTTGATAAAGGCGTCCTCTTCCTTGTCGCCCATAGCCTTGCCGAAGTCATCAGAAATGAAGGCAGACAGGTTGAAGCTGTTATCATGGACCAGCTCTTCACTGGCAAGCGTCAGAACGCCCAGTTTATGAGCCCCAAGAGTCTTCTGGCCCAGTGTCACATCACTGGCGGTGTAACTGCCTTCTTCATTGATCCAGTATGCGGTGGTGTTGCCGGTGACAATGGGGATCTTCCGGTCGCTGGCGGTCTTAATCACCTTGCACAGGGAGCGCATGATATTGGCATCATCCAGGGCCTGGACCAGTTGAGTTTCAAACGAATCCGGTACGGCAAAGCCCATTGAAGGATCAGACCCAATCGTCAGGGTCCGAATCTCATCAGCATAGAGAGCCCCACGGCCTTCCCTCATGAATTTGTCATAAACCCGGGCGTATTCTTTGTCGGTGCGGAAGTCTCTTGAACTCGGCTCCATGATTTCGATCCGGGGTTTGTGGCCGGTGCCGGTATCGGCGGTGGTCATCTCCATGGCCTCGATTCTGAGGTTCAAGTCTTCAACTTCAGCCTTCAGGGTCCGCAGCTCGGCTTTCTGGTCGTCGGTAAGGTCTTTGGTCCCGGCAAGGGTTTTCATCTTGTCCATGCTGGCCTTGCGGGTCTGTTTCAGGTCGTTTACATCCATCTTCGTTTCCTTTGCATCAAAGTTTCTGTTTATCTGGGCCGTGGGGTCGGCACCTGCCGCCACAAGGCTGCATTCGTAGGGTTGCCACCGGGTGACCCGGTACTTCCCGTTTTCAGGTGGTTCGCGCCTCATAGTGACGTATCCGATGGACAGGTTCCGCAGGATGCCGTCCTGGACATCTTGCCAGACCGAATCCTGGGTTTTACTGAAGCGCAGAACACCACGGAGTTCAGTTCCTTCAAGGAACAGCTCTTCAACGATACCCACGGGAAGGGTCCGGTCATCATGGGCAATGATCAGGGGGAGGGGTGCCCGGCTCAGGTCAACGGCATCATTGGAATGAACCAGGATTTCCTTGCCGTCATACCTGGGGACAGGGTATTCAGAAGAGATAACCGCCTCAACGGTCCGGTCTTCTGCGCTCCGAATTTTGCCAATTTGGAAGGATCTGGTTTCAATGGTGGGATCACCGCTTCTAAATCTTACCGCTTCCATTTACTTTCCTTTCCGGCCAATAAAAAAGGCCGATCTGAGAACATCGGGGTTCTCGAATCGGCCTACTTAGAAGCGCTAAAACAAAGGCGTACTGGACGCGCTGAATATATTACTTTTGATCTATGCTGCTATTTTAGTAATATTATTCTTTTAAGTCAACTATTTTCTTGCATTTTGGGCATTTAACCTGGATTCTGATCAAAAGGCCCACGGCGATCTTACGGTTACAACAGGGGCAACGGTACTCTTTTTCTTTGGTGTTGGTTTTCATATGAACATCATACCCCTTTCAGCATAAACGGATTGTTCAATTTTATTTCTGATCGCTCCATCCAGGCCCATGACGGCGGCAATCATCAGGTCTATTTTTTCGATGGATCTTTTCTTTGACATCTTCACGTTACCGGCCGCATCCAGTTCTACCACAATGTTGGAGGCGCACCACCTCAAGACCGGGTGTTCAGGAAACATGATCCCTCTCTCCAAGATCAGCTTCATCAATTCCTTGGTAGGCGGGGACATATCCTTGAAGCCCTGCCCGAACTGGATTACAGGAACCCCCTTGTCGTCAATTTCCCTTATGATCTGGGTGGAGCCCCACCGGTCAAAGACAACTCCCTTTAGGTCATAGTCCTGGGCCACCTGATCAATACGGTTCATGATATACCCGTAGTCAATGGCAGCTCCCGGGGTTGCCTCGATAAAGCCCTGATCCCGCCAAAGGGCATAAGGAACGTGGTCCCGGTCGGAGCGCTCCCGGATCGCATCCCCAGGGCACCAGCAAAACGGAAGCACATAAAAGGGCTCGATTTCATCCACGGGAGGGAAGGCAAGGACAAGGGTACTTAGGTCTGTGGTGGTGGACAGATCCAACCCGGCATAACAGGACCGGCCCCGAAGGTCTGGCAGGTCTCCCACACAGGAATCATACTTGGCCATCTGGAGCCAAGGGGATTCTGCTTCCGTCCATATATTCAGATACAGGCGCTTGAACGTGGCCTCAAAGGCCGGGGATGCCTTGGCCTTGTCACACTCCCGCTTCAGGAATTCCAAAAAGATGGACTTGCCAAGGTTTGGGTTTGCCTTGGCCCAGGTGGCCGGGTCGGTCCAATCGTCTTCCGGATCTGCCTCGTAGATCACCGGGAAAAAAGCAGGGTCTTCAAGAATGCCGTCTCTTACCTTTTTGGCGTAGCTGTATTTTTCAAACAGGATAGAATGACGGTCATAACCGGCGGTACTCATGTTCACAAATAAGGGGGCCTCCCGGCTGCCTTGGGAGGTGGCCATGGTTTCCACCAGATCCCGCTTGACCACATGGGTTTCATCCACAAACCCGGCGCTCAGGTTTGCCCCGTGAAGGTTATAGGCTTCGGAGCTTACCACCTTCAGCCAGCCGTCATTCCCGGGGCATTGGATAGTATTCTTGAAGACATTTAAGCGGTTTCTGAGTTCATCCTCCAGCCCGATTATTAGCTTGATTGTGTCGTGCATCTGTCGGGCCTGTTCACGGTCACCAGAACCTATCATAATTTCCGGCGTGTTCGGATCGCCCATGAACAGCTCCACCAGGCTCAGGGCAGCACCCAAAAGGCTTTTTGCATTCTTCCGGGGGATCAGCAGTAACAATTCCCGATATCGGCGCAGGCCCGTTGCCTCAGATTTCCACCCATAGAGGTGACCGACAATAGCAGCAAGCCAGGGCTCCAGGATGAACGGCTGTCCTTTCAACGGCCCCCGGACATGGCAGCAGCAGCTTTCAATAAAATCAATGGCGGTCTGTCCTACCTCGATATCAAGATAATACCCTTCGGCCTGGGCGAACGGGTCGTAGTAGTCCGGCGCGCTGCCCAGCTTGAAGTCAACCCAGGCGGGCTTATTTGAAGAATTTTTCTTTGCCATTCTTCGCCTTTGGCTTTTCGATGGTTACACCGGCCCGGTCTGCCGGGGTGAGGTAGAAGCGCCGGGATAACCGGTTGTAAATATCACTGGCGGTTTTATAACTGGTCAAGCTTGGATTTTTCTTCACCTCGTCTTTTGAGCCCTTGACCGTGGCACCCAGGTCTGTGACAGAATCCATGCAAGCCATCATCAAGTGATAGGAAACCGCCAGGGCAAAAAAAGATTCTCGGTCCAGCTCGGTCAAAATCTGGACGGTCACCAGTTGTTTTCCGACACGTTTGTAAAAATCCAGGCCGTATCCCTGAAGGTTTTTAGGGGCTGGCCATAGGCGGGTTATTGGTTCCATGATTTTCCTTTCATTTTTGGGTAAATCGCTTTTTCTTGTGGGCGGTGCACGCTTGGGGGGCGCAACGGTCTAACCATTCACCTACCTGATGATTTTCAATAGCTGTAAACAATCGGCCCCCGCTTCCGCTTCTCCGCCCGGGTTTTCTTTTGGTGGCACCGGTTGCATAGAGTCTGCGCGTTCTCCGGATCCACCTCTGCCCCGCCGTCCTTCAACTCCTGGATGTGGTCCACCATATCGCCTACCGCTCCGCATTGCTCACAAAGGGGGTTCTGCCCGATATACCAGTTCCGGAACTTTTGCCACCGTGCCGTGGAATAGAAGGGATTATGGTGGCCGCTGTCATGGGTCACCGGGGGCTTGTGTTCTGGGCAGTATCGGTCAGGAGGGGTCACCGTGTTAGGGCAACCCCCATGGGCGCAGAACTTTTGAATCACAGTGCGGTCACCCGTTTCCCGGATTCGTAGGCGGAGGGTTCCGGCTCCTGGTAAAACAGGGAGATAACCACTGTGTAGGCGGTCGATCCGTTGACAAATTCCATGATCTCCTTGTCTCCATTCTCAGCCAACCACTGGTTGATTTTTGCCTCAAGCTGATCCGTGTCTTTGTCGGAGAAAATTTTAACCTTGATCATTTTGCTTTCCTTTCATTTTGTTTCGTGGTTGTTGAACCGGTCGATATCGTCAAGGAGAAGGTCCAGGTTGCCCCGGAGCCCTTGGATTGAATCCTTCAGGCATTCCAGCCCACCACCGGCGGGGATGGCATCCAGTTCCCTTTTCAGGTCATCCAGTTCCCTTTTCAGGTCATTCAGTTTTGAGTTGATAAGTGATGTTGTTTCGGTCCAGTGCATGGTATCCCCCTATTGGTTTGATTCCCTGGTTTCCTGCCGTTTTTTTGCATGCCTGTAGTTGTCTATAACCCTTTTGGTGGTCCAGGGTTCACGGCCCCTTTTTCCGGTACTGCAGGGGACACCGGCATCATTGAGCAGCCTGGCACGTTTCTGGGCATTCTCCCTGCCGGGGTATTGCTCCACTACACGGATGAGGATGGAATCAATTTCAGCCACCTTGAGTTTCCGGCCATGGCAATCTGGGATATCAAGGGACAGGGTGACGGGTTCTTTTTCAAGATATGGTTCCAACCTCTTGGCACAGTCCGCCAGGGTCTTGTCGTCGCCAGTGTCGTGGATCTGCTCAATGATCCAATCCAGGACCTTGACAAGCTCCGGAATCTTCTCCGGGTCATCCTTACGGATGCGGGATAACTGGCTGGTGGCAATGGTGCTGAACTGGTGGGCCTCGGTGCACTCCGGCTTTTCCGTGGCCGCTTTATCACATCTATTCGGGCAATGCTTGCTGTCACCAGGATAGACAGACCCGCAGACGTGGCACTCTTTTGCTTCGGGTTTATTTGGTCCATTGGACCTAATACGGGTCTTTTCCCCGGATGCTTCACGAGCCCTTTGTCTCAATGCCTCCCCACTCACCTGATCCCCAGGCGCGGCACCGTCGTTGATACGGTTGGCAAGCTCACGGGTAACGGTAGCGGTCCCGGCTCCGGTTTCAACCTCGGCGGTCTTGACGATGTGGGTCAACGTCTCGTTGCACAGGGCGCACTTGCTCCGGGCCTCTGTGGGGAGGGTGTCAAAAAATTCATGTAGTTTGGCGATGGTTTCTTTTTTTACTCGTGACATGGGGTGTCCTCCATTGTGATTTGATGGTGGTGGTCAATCTGGTGGGTGGAATGTTGGGGTTGTTTTGGGGTGTCCGTGACTTTGGCCCCCTTGGTAAAGGGCTTGTTTTGGTCCGGGGCATGGTAATACATGTTAACGCGGACTCTAACGCCCCCCACCCCCCTGTTGAGCTTTTGGGATTGTTTTAAAACCGAAAATCCTTTGATATCAAAGATTCTCATTGACAACCTCCAACGCTTCCCCCTTGAGGGGGTGAGGGTCGTTGACGTCCGTGTCCTCTATGGTGGGTGAGGGTCGTTGACGCCCGTGTGGGTGGGGGCCGTTAACGTCCGCAGTATTTTTACTCCTGGGCTGTTTTCCCTGATACCCCCGCTTGATGTCCCGCTCCCTGGTGCGGATGACCTGGCCAGGTTGCCATAATAGATAATCATCGGTTAAGCCATATACAGCCTTGTGCTGCTCATAGCATCCGCCAGGGTCAACAATCTCAATGAAACCCTTAGCCAAGAGTTCATCAATGCCTCTGGTAATCGATTTGCGGCTGATTATCGGGCGATCGGTGATCTTATCGATATGTGACTCTACTTCAACATAGGTTAAGACAAATCGGTTGTCGTCTACCCTCACGCGCCGTTCTATGCCTTTTCTATCCTTCTGGCGTTCGTATTGGCGCTTGGCCAACAGCATCATAAGGAGTTTTGGCGACGCATGAGAAACAACCGGGGTAGACCCTTTGACTCCTAAACTTAAAAAGGCTGTGGATAGTATCATGCTGGTATCAACAAACGTCCCCTTACCGTACCCGTTGGATTTCTTTTTTTCCTGGCCATATGCTTCCTTGAATGGTGCCAAGCCCGGGGCAGGAAGAACCCCGGGCCTCCCGTCGGAATCTGCAGGGCAGACAGGCAAAATTGTAATTCGTAGGTTGTTGTTGGATTCAGACATCACCGAGCCTACACAAAGGAAGAAGGTCCGCAGCCTCTGGAATCAAGGTTCTGAATATGGCCTCTGCGATAAGGCAAGCCGTGGTTTGCGGCCAGATCATTCCAGCGATGCCGCCATATGATGGGGGGCAGTTCATTTATTACCGCATCCCAGTCAGTTTCCGGGAAACGGTCTTTCAAGAAATTTTCGACGGCTTTTTTTGGGTAGTGGATTTTTAGGGACATAAAACCTCCATATCTCTTGTGGTTGTTAATCTTTCAACCTCAAGATAAATGAAAGTTTTTTATCCGTCATGACGGATAGCAACGGTTACCGTTGCAATTGCAATGATTCAAAAGGAACTATTCAATTCCATTGATAGACCTTTTGGCAGCAGCGAATTTCTCGGCCAATGTTCTTTCTTTAACACCGTATAGCCCGTCGTATCTTTCTGATATAAATTCCCGCAGCTTGGCTTCACTTGAGAATTTTTCATCGCTATGCGGGCCTGTTATACATTCCAAGAGAGCCCCAACAATGTTTAGGTACGTTTTCTCTGCCCGTGGATTCAACTCATTTTGAGTTTCATTATTCTTTCCAGCAACTTTATTTTTCAAATCCATAAGGGCGTGAGTACGGACCACCAATATACTATCTTTAGGGAGTGCTCCGGCTGGATAATAATCCTCTGCCGTTTTTCTTTTGGCTCTCTCCTCTAAATATTTTTTTCTTTCTTCTGCATGCCTTGATAGTATTCGATCAGCTTCTTTTTTGTTAATCTTATTCTCAGCGATGTGTTTCTTCAAAGATTCCAAATGAGCCTTTGATCCTTTTTGGAATTCATTGTCATCAAAGCTCTCTTGTAATTGACAAATCACTCCATTTGGTCTTTTCACAAAAGCCCCATCTAAACCGCTCAAGGTGACCTCAGGACCTCCTGTTAATTGCTGCCACCTATGCTCTATATCTAAAACTTCCTCACCTTGCATTGGAAGGTCCCATACCCCTTTTATAATCTTGACATCGTCCTCAAAAACGAATGCCCCCCTATCTTTCCAGAGCTCATATGTCTTTTGGGGTAATGCCGTCCGAAGATCATTTGTAAATTTACCGAAAGCCTTTTTGAGCTCACCACCCCTTCTCTTGTCGTCAATACAAAAGGCTTCTTCCCACGAGACCACTTTTCCATACCTTGCATATGAATAATTTACAAAGTAGACAGACAGGGTTAAATGTCCATCCAACCCCAAACGCAAAATATCAGCATCCGTAACTTCTTCATCAAAAATCTTTGAAAGATGATCTGCTGCCTCAGGGATCGTAACCCATTCTTTGAGGTTAAAAAAATTTCCAGGTTTATTCACGACTGCCCTCCTGTAAGGCCCTGATTGAAACCCTGGGAAAGACGGTTCAGGATGACCGCCGGTTCGATCAGGGGAGCGACCCCGGACCTATCCCAGGGAAGAGACTATTTCAGATTTACAACATTTTCCGGCTTCTCTGCCTTCTGGAAAACCTTTTCCATCGTTTGGGCCGCCTTCCTGTTACGATCCGGGGCAAGGTGGCTGTATCGTTCTGTCATGGCCAGGGAAGCGTGGCCCAGTAGTTCCTTGACTTCATAAAGGCTTATCCCTTCCATTACCAGCCAGGATGCAAAGGTATGGCGCAGGGTGTGGAAGGTTACCCTTTGACGTCGGTCATCAATACCATCATTGAATCCGGCTTTATCTACGGCCCGGCCAAAAGACTTTGAAACTTTTTGTATTTTCCCGTCACCGCGGGCAGGAAATACAAGGTCTTGTTTTCCACCCGGCTCTTTTTGATTAAAGACTGCTTTAACGTCTTTGGTTATTGATACTGTCCGGGTCCGGCCTGACTTGGTATCCAATAGGGTTATCAGGCCGTGGTCCAGATCTACATCTTTCCATGTCAGGGAAAATACTTCCCCAGCTCTTAAACCACAGTGAAGAGAGAGAAGGGACATTTCAAATAGCTGTTGGCTGGCGTTTGTAAGATTTTTAAGGAGGGTGTGGGCTTCGTCTTGGGATAGGAACCGCACCCGTTTGTTGTCGTATTTGGGCTTTTTAACCTGAGCTGTGGGGATGACCCCGGAGAAGTAATTCATCTTCTCAGCATGTCTAAAAATTTGTCCCAAAGTGGTCAAAACATATTCGATAGTCCGGGGAGCCCGGCCCACATCAAACATTTCCTTTTTGATTCGCTCAACATCAAATGGGCTTATATCTTTAATTGGCTTCTCTCCAATGATAGGCTTTACCCATCGCCTGAAAAGCTGTTCCTCAGTTTTGGCGGTCCCTTCCTTTTTCTCTTGTGAGATAGCTGGAAAATAGATTTTTTGAAAGTAAGCTGTCAGGCTTACACTTTCTTTTTTCTTGCGTTCTTTTTCTTCCTGGATCTGTTGCTTTTCTGCTTGCACCTTTGCTCTGGATTCGGACAGGCGGGCTTCACCCTTACCGGTGGCAGCGGCAGCTTTCAACTCTGCCAGCTTCAATGCAACATTTGAGGGGGTCCACCCCTCACTGGCCCAACCCACACCCTCTTCCTTCCGTTTCCCATCCTTCTGGTATCGAATGGCAAAATATTGATCAGGTCTTATGCCATGCTTCCGGGATTTATGCTCCCGGTATCTGACACCGGGGTATTTTGTGCTGTTCCATTTTGTCCCCATCTGTCCCCACTTCTCCTTTAATCGTTTTAGGCGAAAAGGTCTTAATCGGTTCGTCAGGCTGTCCCCACATAGTCCCCACTTTTGGGCTGAAGTGGGATATTTTTATGTGAAAGTCCATGAAGGAAGAATATGTCAATATGGATTGAAAATCAAGTCTTTTCAGTGTGTTTGTGCATATTTGTGAAATTTTGTGAAAGTGCCAGAAACCGACTACGAATCAAGGGGTCGGGAGTTCGAATCTCTCCGGGCGCGCCAATAAATTCAGAGGTTTTCAACTTTTTTGGTGAAAGCCTTTTTTGTTTTTTGTAATTTTTTCCGTTTTCTGACCACACTTGATCTATCCGGATTAAATTTGTTCGACAATCATCTGGGGGGTTTCGGCTCTGAATTTGTTCAGTTTAAGGCGAAAGGCCAGCTGATCGTAAAAGGTCGGTGGTTGAAGGGAATCCGGTACGTTGAAGTGAAATGCCTCCACGCAGGTACTGGCAGGGTCGTCCGCATTCTGGAGCAGCATTTTTCTGTGGCACCGGCCGATGATTTGGGAGGAAACCACTTTCAGGTCCCGGGCCAGAAATACGGGTTCCGGGTTTTCTGTGCCAAAGGGCCGCAGCCGGTCCAGATCCCGGACCAGGTCCAGGCTGATATCCGCCATGTCCAGAACAGCGTCGATGGTCAGGGTTTTTGAGAAATCGTTCTGGGTATACTGGGTGTACAGATGGTTCTGGAGCCCTGCCTCCAGATCTTTGAGCCGGTCCAAGGACAGGGTCAGGCCTGATGCCATGGCATGGCCGCCGAATTTATCCAACAGATGAGCGTTGGCAGACAATGCCTGGTGAATATTGATGTTGTTGATGCTCCGGCCAGATCCCACGGCCGTCTGATGGTTGCATGACAGCAGCAGCACCGGGCAGACATATTTTCTGGACAGTTTGGACGCGGCAATGCCCAGCACACTGGGGTTCCAGTGTTTGTCCCACAGCATGAGCAGCCGGTTTTTCAGCAGGGATGGGTTATCCTGAATACGGCGTTCAATTTCTGCAATGATTTCATGCTCAATGGTCTGGCGCTGAGCATTGAGATCATCCAGCAGGAACGCGATTTTTTCCGCATCTGCCAGGGTCTGGCTGGTGAGCAGGGACACACAGATGCGGGCGTGGGACATACGGCCGGCCGCATTGATCCGGGGCACCAGCTTAAAGGAGATGTCATCGGAGTCCAGGCGGGTGAAATCGATGCGGGCCGCTTTTGCCAGGGCCTGGACCCCGGGCCGGGTGCTTTTCTGCATCTGTCGGATTCCGGCCAGGCATAACACCCGGTTTTCGTTGACCAGCGGCACCATGTCTCCGATGGTGCCCAGGGCAAACAGATCCAGAAACGGCACTAGTTTGGGTTCCGGATACCGGTCCCAGACATGTTTGTCCCGAAAATAGCTGCGCAATCCCATAACCAGAAAAAACGCCACTCCGACTCCGGCCAGGAACGACAGCCCGGAAGGGCAGTCCGGCTGTTTCGGGTCCACGATAGCCAGGGCTTTGGGCAGGATCTGTCCCGGCTCATGATGGTCGGTGATGATGACATCCATGTCTTCCTCCACGGCTGCTGCAACCGCAGCCGTGCTGCTGATCCCGCAGTCCACGGTGATGACCAGATCCACTTTCTGGTCCGCCGTCATCGGTATATGATCCGGAAGCAGGCCATATCCTTCTTTGATGCGGTGGGGTATATACCAGGTGACCCGCGCGTCCACCCAGGATAAAAATTCATACAGCAATGCGGTGGCAGTCACTCCGTCTGCGTCAAAATCTCCGAAAATCATAATTTTTTCCTGGTTGACCACCGCCTCATAAATCCGTTTGACTGCCTTTTGCATGTCTTTTATAGTAAACGGATCTGTCAGACGGGAGAAATCCGGATTCAGAAAAAAACGGGCCGATTCCACGGTGGTGAACCCCCGGTTCCAGATCAGGCCAGCGGTTACGGGGTGGCATCCCAGCTCCTGTGCAAGCGGATGGACCTTGTCGGGGTCGGTGTCGGCATATGTGAATCGGGTGTTCATGGGTTGATGGTTTTTATATAAGGTCTCTGAAAATTTGTCAATTGAGGTCATCCCGGTACTGGATACCGATGCCGGATTCAAAGATTTCCCGGGCACGTCCTGTTCAAAAATGTTTGAGTAATGACCGGTTTTAGTGGTATACTCCCTTTTTTTAATAAACAGAAAAGAACGATGCAATGGCACCGCAGATGCTGTACAAAGAATTTCGGGTGGACAAAACCCGTATCGGATTCATCAAATTCATATTCGAAGCGTATGAAGGCGTTGCCGTGGCCACCACACTGGATGCCCGCACCGGACACATCCGCCTGGCCATAGCACCGGACCGGGCTGATGAGGCATTCCAGATCATTGAAGATTTGAAAAAGGATTTTGCATTTCATGCGCTGTAACGGATACGCCCATATTCACACCATTGGATGCCAGATGAATGTGTATGATTCCGAAAAACTACGGGCCGTGCTACATTCACTGGGGTATCAACAGACTCCGCATCCGGAACAGGCGGATATCATCGTGTGCAACACCTGTGCCGTCCGCCACAAGGCCGAGGAAAAAGCGTTCAGTTTTTTGGGCCGGTTTGCCAGGAACAAACAGAAAAATCCCCATCTGATCACGGTGATGGCCGGGTGCGTGGCCCAACAGGAAGGAAAACGCGCATTTCAGCGGCTGCCGCATCTGGACCTGGTGCTCGGCACCCAGGCTTTTTCCCGGTTTAACCGCCACATTGAGGCATTGAAATCCGGTCAGCGCCGGATCGTGGACACAGAGCCGTCAGACGTTATTTTTGAAACCCAGCCCGACAGCAAGGCATTTGAGGAAAACCCGGTGTCGAAATTTGTCACCATCATGCAGGGGTGTGATAATTTTTGCACCTATTGCGTGGTCCCGTATGTCCGGGGCAGGGAAAGAAGCCGGTCCTGGCAGTCCATTGTCCGGGAGATTGAAGTTTTGGCAGAAAACGGTATCCGGGAGGTCACGCTTCTGGGGCAGAACGTTAATTCCTACGGTGCCAAGGAGAATGGCCCTTCTTTTGCCGGGCTGCTGAAAAAGGTCGCGGATATTGACAACATCTACCGGATCCGCTTTGCTACTTCCCATCCCAAGGATTTGTCTGAAGACCTGATCCGGGCCATGGCGGATCTGGACAAGGTATGCAACCACCTGCATCTGCCGATCCAGTCCGGTTCCAACCGGATTTTAAAGAAAATGAATCGGGGGTATACCAGAGAGCTCTACCTGTCCAGAATCGATGAGCTGAGAGCTGCCATTCCGGACATCGGCCTGTCCACGGACATCATTGTGGGCTTTCCGACAGAAACGGTGGAAGAATTTGAAGATACCTTGGCTTTGGTGGCGCAGGTCCAATTTGATTCCATCTTTGCCTTTGCCTATTCAGACCGGTCATCTGCACCGGCGGCTAGATTTTCAGGCGGTGTGGATGAGACGGAGAAGATGGCCCGCCTCAACCGGCTGCTGGCTTTTCAGGACACCATTACCCGGGAGAAGAACCTGGAGATGGCCGGTCAGGTGGTCCAGGTACTGGTGGAAGGGATCAGCGCCAAACAGCATGACGGGTTTGTCAAAACCACCCCAGATACCCGGCAGATGACCGGCCGAAGCCCGGCAAATAAAATAGTTCATTTTCCATCCGAGACCCTGGTCCCGGGTGACCTGGCGGAAATCAAAATAGAAGATGCCTATCCCCATTCCCTTTGGGGAAAACCCCTGGAGCAGTTTTTCCAATGAAGATCAAATCCGTGAAAATCGGCAGAAACGATCCCTGTCCCTGTGGCAGCGGAAAAAAATACAAACAGTGCTGTCGGAATAAGAAAAAGGAAATTTCGTTGAAAGACACCTACAAGAAGCAATACAATATTATTTTAAAAACCCCGGCCCAGGTCGAAGGGATCCGGCGGGCGGGACGGCTGCTGATGGAGATCCTGGATGGCGTGGAAAAAATGATCAAACCCGGTCTGGTCACAGAGGAGATCAACACCTTTGTTCATGCCCAGACTATTCAGGCCGGGGCGGTTCCCGCCCCTCTGAATTATCGGGGGTTTCCTAAAAGCGTGTGCGTGTCCATCAACGAGGTGATCTGCCACGGCATTCCCGGAGACCGGATTTTGCAGGACGGGGATATCGTGAACGTGGATATCACCCCGATTTTGAACGGGTATTATGCCGATGCCAGCAAAACGTTTTTTGTGGGCACTCCGGGGCCGGCGGCCAAAAAGATTGTGTCTGTGGCGGCCCAGTCTCTGAAACAGGGAATGGAAGCCGTGGCTCCTGGGGCAACCCTCGGGGATGTGGGATATGCTATCCAGAGCTATGCCGAAGCCCAGGGATGTTCCGTGGTCCGCGAGTTTGTGGGCCATGGCGTGGGGCTGGATTTTCATGAACAGCCCCAAGTACTGCATTTCGGTTCCCCCGGCAAAGGCGTGACCTTGGTGCCGGGCATGGTGTTCACCATTGAACCGATGATAAATTTAGGCAAACGGAATCTGCACGTCCTGCCGGATAAGTGGACAGCCGTCACCAATGACGGGTCCTTGTCCGCCCAGTTTGAGCAGACCATCCTGGTGACGGAAAACGGATACGAAAGCCTGACGTCTTACGATCTGTAATACCTGTTACACCGGCGCATTGCAAAGCAAAACCACAATGCAGGATCAGGGGCAGGGCCGGATCTAAACCATCCGCCAGGATATGCTATTCCTTTACCCCTGAGATGGGCAGGGTTTTCACGGCGGCAGCAAATGCCCGGCAAAGGGTTGGGTCGGTCTGGTGCTCATAGACCGCCCCGTCAGGATCCACCCCCCGGATCTTGCCGTCAGCTAAAAACCATTGAGTCAATTTTTCACTAACGGTTTCTCTGTCCAGTTCCGGACCCAGGTGGGCAGTTCCAACATGGGGGGCCGGTTCAGGGCCGGGCAGGGGGGGCCCAAGATCGACTCGATGTTTCAGGTAGTTCAAAATTCTGCACAGACGCAGCAGGGTCACCGCCTGAATCCGGGAGGTGGTGTGGTCTAAAGGGAAAGCCGTAGACCGCATCCGGGAAAAATAGGTCGGGAGAATTTCCAGTTTCCGGCATATCTCGTAATCCAGGCTGCCTGGGGCAGGGTAGAAAATGGATAATCCGGCCAGGGTAGGCCGCACCGCCAGTTCCAACAGGTCTGTCAAAGAATCGTGAGCGCTTTGGCCCGGGGCTGCCGAAATCAAATAGGACACACACGAAAGGCCTGAGTCTTTTGCCCAGGCAAGGGCCTGATCATGGGCGGATCGGACATCAGGCCGCCGGAACCGCTTTAACTGAGCCGCTGACATGGACCCCACGGATAAATTCAACGTCCTGAACCCGGCTTTTGCCATGGATTGAATCATGTCCCGGTCCAGAGATGGCGGAAAAAGCCCGTTCATGGCCCGCAGTTCCACGGGCGGGCGGGTGGAAAAATTTCGGTGATGCCGTCCAGCAGGGCCAGAAACCAGCTCCGGTCCAAACTAATGTTCTCGTCCTCAAAATCGATAAACCCGATATCCCTGCCTTCCGCCTGATTTCGGATCTCTTTCAGCACAAGTTCCGTCGGGCGTTTGCGGAAACCTCCATGACCGGAAACAGCGGAAACCGCGCAATAGGAGCACGGCATGGGACACCCCCGGCTGGATACCACCATGATGGCTTCCTGATGTTTTCTTTTGTAATAGGCCAAATCCATGGGGTCTGGTATCGGCAGCCGGGACAGATCCGGGGTCCAGTAGGGAGGCTGAATCACCCGACTTTTTGGGTGATGCGGCTGTTTCGGGTTTTGAAACGCGATCCCAGGCACCTTTTCCACAGAGGTGTTCTCCAGAACGGCCCGGCACAAAAGGGGCAGGGGATGTTCCCCTTCGCCTCTGAGCACAAAGTCGATGTCCGGTGATGCGATCACCTCTTCGGCAAACAGTGTGGGATGGTGCCCGCCCATGACAATGACCGTGTCCGGATTCCGGTGACGAATGGCCTTTGCCAATGCCATGGCCGTGTCATGGTAGGCGGAAAACAAAGAAGAGATACCCACCAGAAACGGCCGGTGTTTTGCCACCTCCAGAGCGAGGTGGTCCAGGCTGTAACCGAAATGCCGGTATTCATGAAACAGACAGAACAGTGAACGGTCGGCCCGGCCGTAAAATGCATCCAAAAAGCGAACCGATCCGGCCGGGGAATCGGTTTGGATTTCCGGGTGGCCAACCCGTCGATGACAGCTGTTTCAAACCCGGCAGCCCTGAGAGATGCAGCAATAGACATTAATCCGTAAGGCAGGGTGCGCTTGCGGGTCAGATAGTAATCTTCAATGGGTGGCTGAACCAGGACCACCTGTGCCATGAGGAATCACACCACCTTTGGAAATCTGGCAATGAACACCAGACAGATCAAGGGGATGAACGCCATGACAAACAGCACGGCCTCGATGCCGTAGACGTCGGCTATCCACCCCACCAGAGGCGATAGCGCCCCGCCCAGCCCATAGGCCAGTCCCATCATCAGACTGGATACCATGGCCCGTGACCGGGGCACCAGTCTCTGGGCCATGACCACGCCCAAAGGCAGCGGCGCCAGTACGAAAAAACCGGCCACAAACGCGCCGACGAACACCCATGGGCCGGGCAGGTATAGATAAAGCATCAGTGCCGGTGCCATGAACAGGTAGGAGATGAAAAAGATTTTTCGAAACCCTGTACGGTCTGCCAGATATCCGGCCAAAAGCCCACTCAGGGTGCCGGCTGCGATAAAAAATGCCACAATCAGTCCCACGCTGGGCAGCGGATGGCCCACATTTACCAGGAAAATGGGCATAAATGTCATGAATGCCTGACCGGTGACGGCCCGAAGAAACATGACCAGCCAGATGAGGAAAATCACCTTGTACACGGGACCTATGGTGGTTTTCAAGGATTTTAAAAATCCCAGATGTGACAGGTTTTCACTTTGGGGGCGGGGTAGGAATTTAAGGCAGAACACAAACGCCGTCAGTCCCAGAATTCCTGTCCAGGGCATGGCTTCCAGACCGAAATGGGCCACGTACCAGGTAATGAACACAGGGCCTAACGCAAAAGACAGGGTCCCGCCCGTGTTGTAGATGGACAGGCAGAATCCGGTGCGGTTTCCACTGTAAAGCGGAACCATGCCGGTGGTGGCCGGGTGGAACATGGAAGAACCGAGAGACCCCATGCACAGGATCAGCAGCAGTGCATAAAAATTGGGGGCGATCCCTGAAAACGGGATGCAGAAAAACGCCAGGAACAGACCGGTGAATACGAACCACCGGCTTTCATACCGGTCGGACAGGTATCCTACCACCGGCTGGATCATAAAGGCCAGCAGCCGCACCAATCCGGTGAGCAGCCCCACCTGGGTCAGGGTCAGACCCAGCTTGTCCACAAACGCGGGCAAAAGCGGTGAAAAAAACGAGGAATAAAAATCACCGGTAAAATGCACCAGGGTGATCACCAGAACGATGCCGTACTGAACCCGGTTTTCGTCCGGAATACTCTGGGCCGGATGGGCGGCGGCCAAAGATTTCCGGGAAGTTGAATCAGACATAGGCTTAATTCTTCAGGCTGTGGATGGGCGCAGGGATCCTGCCACCGTGACGGACAAAAACACTGGTGTCGGCCATATGGGGAACAGGCATGATCCTGGCTTCCCCTAAGAGCCCTCCGAAATATACGCTGTCTCCAGCGGATTTGCCCGGCACCGGAATGATCCGGGTGGCTGTGGTCTTGGCATTGATCATACCGATGGCCATTTCATCGGCAATCATGCCGGCCAGACACTCTTCGGAAATGTTTCCTGGCACGGGCACCATGTCCAGCCCCACGGAACACACCGAGGTCATGGCTTCCAGTTTTTCCAGGCTCAAAAATCCCTGGTGAGCCGCATGAGCGATATTGAGATCTTCGCTCACCGGGATGAACGCGCCGCTCAGGCCCCCCACATGGGAGGAGGCGAATGCTCCGCCTTTTTTCACGGCATCGTTAAGCATAGCCAGGGCCGCAGTGGAACCGGGTACCCCGATCTGACTCAGCCCCAGGGCCTGGAAAATCTCTCCGATGCTGTCCCCAACGGTCGGGGTCGGGGCCAGGGAAAGGTCCACGACCCCGAAACGGACGTCAGGTTTTTGGCCACTTCCCGGCCGATGAGTTCTCCCACCCGGGTGACCTTGCAGGCGGTGCGTTTGATTACTTCCGCGATATTGCCAAGGGTCATGGGACCGTTTTCCAGGTTCCGCTCGATGGCCCGCTTCACCACGCCCGGCCCGGATACACCCACATTGATCACAGCGTCCGCCACCCCCACCCCAAGATAGGCCCCGGCCATGAACGGCATGTCTTCTGGAATATTGGCAAACACGCACAGCTTGGCACAGGCCAGACCGTCCTGATCCGCGGTCAGTTCGGCAGCTTGTTTGATGGCTCTTGCCATCAGCAGTACCGCATCCATGTTGATGCCGGCCTTGGTGGTGGCAACGTTCACGGACGCGCACACCCGCTGGGTGTCAGCCACGCCCGGGGCAGGGCCTCGATCAGGGCAATATCACCGGTTGCCATGCCTTTTTCCACCAGTGCGGAAAATCCGCCGATAAAATCGATGCCCACGGTCTTGGCAATATCATTGAGTTCATGGGCGATCTCCACCATCTGACCGGCGGAAAACACGGCACCCACCAGGGCGATGGGGCTGATGGAGATGCGTTTGTTCACCACTTGGATTCCGTATTTTTCCCCCACCTCATCACATACCGATGTTAAAGAAGAGGCATGGCCGGTGATTTTTTTCGGATATTGTGTCGGAAAGTGTCCAGATCGTGGCTGATGCAGTCAAACAGGTTGACCCCTAAGGTCACGGCCCGGACATCCAGGTGTTCATTTTTCACCATTTCAATGGTGGAGATGATTTCATGGTCTTCAAACATGGAAAGTTCCTTGCATTTGAATAGCTATGTGTTGAATGCCTGTCAGTTGAACGGCTATATTTTGTTGATGGCATCAAAAATGTTCCGGTGCTGAATCCGGATATCCAGGCCCAGCTCATCCGCTCTTTTCCGCAGATTCGTAAACAGGGCTGAGGTATCCATGTCCGGTGTCACCCATATCTGGTAGGACATGACATTGTCCCTGGGATCGGACCCGCCTTTAAATACGGCCTTGAGATTGATGATATTGGCCCGGTATTCAGCCATAATAGCGGAAAACCCCGCCACCAGTCCTTTCTGGTCCGGTCCGATGGTGGTGATCAAAAAGATGTCTCCGTCAGCGTCCATGCTTGGGCTGGCAGTTTCCTCCAGTGTGTTGACATGAATCACCAGCCCCTGGTCTTGTGATCTTTCGGCCAGGGTCCGGTGCAACTGATCTTTGTCCTGAGAAGCCGGGGCTTCAACCAGAAACAGCCCGGCAAACTGCTTCTGGAGAATCATTTGGTTGACGTTTTCCAGGTTGCAGCCCAGCTCAAACAGGACCCGGGTAACATGGGCGATTATACCGGGCCGATCCTTGGCCAGCACCGTGATGATGAACTTGTTCATGGGTTACCTTTCTGCATCCTTGCGAAGCGCGGCAATGGTGTCATGATAATCAGGGGTATTGAAAATGGCGGAACCGGCCACAAAACAAGTTGCTCCGGCTTCTGCCACAGACGAGATTGTGTTGGCATTTATCCCTCCGTCCACCTGAATGAGGGCGGACGGATTTTTCTTTGCCAGCAGGCCGGCCAGTGCCCTGATTTTTTCAATGCTGGATTCAATGAATTTCTGGCCCCCGAATCCGGGATTGACACTCATGATCAGGACAAAATCCAGTTGATCCGCAATATACTCGATGGATGACAATGGGGTGGCCGGATTCAGGGCCACGCCAGGCTTGACTTTAAGTTCACGGATCTGCTGAAGGGTCCGGTGCAGATGCGGACAGGTTTCCGTGTGCACGGAAATATAATCGGCCCCGGCTTTGGCAAACGCTGGGATGATTGCTTCCGGTTTTTCGATCATCAGGTGCACATCCAAAGGCAGGGACGTGGCCCGTTTGCAGGCTTCTACAATAATGGGGCCATAGGTGATGTTGGGGACGAACCGGCCGTCCATGACATCAATGTGTATCCAGTCGGCACCGGCTTTTTCAACCGCTGACACCTCTTTTCCCAGACAGGTGAAATCAGCGGACAATATGGAAGGCGCAATGAGCGTCATGATCAGTCTCCTGTGTCATACAACTTGGTTTTAAAAGTGCATACCATAATGGGTATCATGCCAAGAATCAATCATTTTTATGGGAATTTGTGCTCAGGATGGGGTTCATGGTCAGGCTTTGAGGGCCGGGCTACAGGCTGAGGCGCTTAAGCCGGGCTGCAAAGAATCCGTCCATGTTCATGCCGTTAGGAAAGGTGTTAAAATACCGGTCCATTGGCAGGCCGAAACAGTCCTGAACCGGCGACAACACATAGTCTTTCCGTTTTTTTAAAAAAGCGGTCACCACCTGTTCGTTTTCTTCCGGTTCTCCGGAGCACACCGCATACACCAGGATCCCGCCGGGCTTCACCCGGTTGGCCGCCGCATTGAGCAGTTTTTTCTGCCGGGCTGCCATGCGCTGGATATCCTGAAGAGACCGTTTCCACTTGGTGTCGGGATTCCGGCGCAAAACCCCTAATCCGGTGCAGGGGGCATCCACCAGGACCCGGTCGAAATAATCCGGAAAATTAGAGGCATCGGCTTTCATCAGATCCAGAGTCAGGCAATGAATATTGTCGACTCCCAGTCGCCGGGCTTCTTTTTCCAGCAGCGTCAGTTTGTCCGGGTCTGTATCCATGGCCGTGACCTGACCCTGTCCCCCCATGAGTTGGGCCATGTGCAGCGCTTTGCCTCCCAGGCCGGCGCAGGCGTCCAGCACGGAATGCTCGGGGCGGGGCTCCAGCATCAGAGACACCAGCTGGGCGGCTTCGTCCTGAACTGCGAACAATCCCTGATCATAGCCTGGCAGTGCATTGATCCGGGTGCCAGGGTCTGTGATATAAATCCCTTCAGGGCTCAGTGGTGTGAGTTGGACCGGGTATCCGGCCGCCGTAAATGTGTCGTTCAGCGCGGTCCGGGTGATTTTCAGGGTGTTGGTGCGAAGCGTCAACGGCGGCACCTGGTTGATGGTCCGGCACAGTTCCAGGATCTGGTCCGGACCGAACCGGTCCACCCAGCGTTTTGCCAGCCATTCGGGAATGGAATGGATAATGGTGATATGACCCATCAAATCCGTGTTAGGGTCCGGGAGTGACAACGTGTGAAAGTGCCGGACCGCATTGCGCAACACCCCGTTCACAAATCCGGCTGTTTTTCGGCCGTTTCTGGTCTTAATCAGATTCACACCGGTGTCAATGGCGGCAAAATCCGGGACCCGGTCAAGGAACCGCAGCTGAAACAGGGCCATGCGCATCACGGTCAATACCGGCAGGTCCATGCGGTTCAAAGGGATTCGGGAAAACGACGCGATAATGTGATCCAGAAAATTGCGGTGCCGCAGCACTCCGAATACAATAGCGTGACACAGGTTTTTGTCCGGCTGGGACAGGTGGATCATCCGGGGGGATATTCGGTCCAGGGTCCGGTCCAGGGTGGCATGTCTGTCTTGGCTTTGCAGCAGAATTTCCAGAGCTGCTTCTCTTGTTTCCAAAGTCATGGATCACTCGAACCGGTCTGTCAGGGCCAGGGAATGGCCTCGCAGAAATTCGTCCGCGTTCAGGCGTTTGCCGGACTTGCCCATCAGTTCCTCAATGATGACGATGCCTTGTCCTGCGGCCACGTGAATGCCTGTCTCATCCACGGCGCACAGGGTGCCGGGCAGATGCGCTGTCTCACAGCTGCCGGCCCTGGCCGCAAATAATTTGATGTGCCGGCCCGAAACTTCCGTGAATGCCCCGGGCCAGGGATTCATGGCACGGATATGGGCAACCACATCCAGATGAGGTCGGGTCCAGTCGATCCGGCCGTCCTCTTTTTTGAGCATGGGGGCGTACGTGGCTTTTTCCGGATCCTGGGGGGTCGGGGTCAAGCGTCCGGCACTGATCTGGTAAATGGTGTCCAGAATCAGGTCCGCGCCCAGTTCGGCCAGGCAGTCATGCAGATCCAGTGCCGTGTCCTGAGGGCGGATGGGTGCCTCTTTGACCAGCAGAATATCTCCGGCATCCAGTTCTTTGACCATGACCATGGTGGTGACACCGGATCTGTCATCCCGGTTCCGGATGGCGGCCTGGATGGGAGCAGCTCCCCGGTACCGGGGCAGCAGTGAGGCGTGGATGTTGATGGGATAGATTGCCGGAATATCCAGAATCCGCTGGGACAGAATCTGGCCGTAGGCTGCCACCACAAGATAATCCGGGGCCAGTGCGGTCAGTTCCTGCACCATGGCATCGGTATTGAGTTTTTCCGGCTGGGATATGGCCAGTCCCAGGTCCAGGGCCACTACTTTCACCGGCGGAGGAAACAGTCTTCTGCCTCTGCCTTTAGGACGGTCCGGCTGGGTGATCACCCGGCAGATCTCAAAATCAGTTCTGGCTGCCAGGGCTTTGAGCGGTGGTACTGCAAAATAAGGGGTTCCCATGAAAACTATCCGGGTCATGATGCTGCTTCTTCTTTGAGTTGTTTCATTCGTTTTTTTTGTACATGGCCCGTTTCAGGGTACTGATACGGTCGATGAACAGTATCCCGTCCAAATGATCGATCTCGTGCTGCATGATCACTGCCATTAGGCCCTGAGCATCGAATTCCAGCGGATTCCCGTCCATGTCCTGTGCTTTGACCGTGACCCGTTCGTACCGCTTGACATCGGCTCTGAAATCCACCACGCTCAGGCATCCCTCGTTTTCCGACAACTGACTGCCGGATGTCTGGACAATCTCAGGGTTGATCAGCGCCGTGATTTTTGGTTCTGATCCGTCGTCATTGGGATCTTCGGCCCGGGCATCATAGACCAGAATCCGTTTGTTCACCCCCACCTGAGGCGCAGCAGCCCGATGCCGGATTCATGAAACATGGTTTCTCCCATGTCATGGATCAGCTGCCGGATCTCTTCATCAATGATGTCCACCTTTTTCGATGGCATGGACAATGATTTTTCAGGATACGTTACGATTTCTAACAAAGCCATTTTTGGATAATATTTCCTTTGCGTTCTCGATATCTTTCCGGATCTGGTCGGATAGTTCTCGGATATTTTCGAATTTTTTTTCATCCCGCAGCCGGGCCACCATGTTCACCCGGATACGGGTGCTGTAGATATCCTGATCAAAATCAAAGATATGGACCTCAATGGTGAAGATGTGGTCATCAAACGTGGGCGAGTATCCGATATTGGCCACCCCCATGAATCTGCCGTGAATGGTTTCCACGGTCACGGCATATACCCCGAATTTGGGACACAACTCATCATGCAGTTTGATGTTGGCCGTGGGAAACCCCAGCTGGCTTCCGCCCCGGCTGCGGCCCTTGATCACCTTGCCCCGGATCTGGTAATGCCTGCCCAAAAACTGGCGGGCCTTATCCACCTGGCCGTTCATGACGATCTGCCGGATCCGGGTACTGGAAATCCGGTGGGTCCTGCTGGCCGGATCCTTGATCCAGTCCGCCACAATGGTTTCGAATCCCAAACGCTCGCCTTGTTCCTTGAGCATGTCGATATTACCGGTCCGGTCTTTGCCAAATGTATAGTCCGGACCGATGATGAGCGATTTCATGCCGATCCTGTCCACCAGAATTTTTTCGATGAAATCCCGGGCTGTGATGGCGGCAAACGCCTTGTCAAACGGCAGGCAGATCACTACGTCGATGCCGGAAAGATCCAGCAGCTCCATTTTCTGGTCGTGGCGGGTGATCAGCGGCGGCGTGTCAATGCCTAAGGCCCTCAGCGGGTGGGGTTCGAACGTCAGGGCCACGGAGGTGCCTGATATTTTTTTTGCTTTGAAAATAACCTGTTTCAGCAGGGCCTGGTGTCCTTTGTGAACCCCATCGAAGTTGCCGATGGTGATCACCGCATTTTGAAAAGGGGGGCTGATCTGATCCAGGGATTCTACGAGTAGCATATTTTCCTTTATACCAGCATAAATGTTCTTGACAAATGTTCCAAACACATATATATATCCCAACCATCTTTCGAACGCAATCTTAAATTGCGGTTGAAAAAGGTTCAAACGGTTCAACAGATGTGCCGAAGTGGCGGAATTGGTAGACGCACTAGTTTCAGGGACTAGCGAGCGTACGCTTGTGGGAGTTCGAATCTCCCCTTCGGCACCATCTTCCTTCTTCCAGACAGATCCAAAGCCGAAGTGGTGGAACTGGTAGACACGCTAGACTTAGGATCTAGTGCCGCAAGGCGTGGAGGTTCAAGTCCTCTCTTCGGTACCAGGCTTTAAAAGCGGGCGTTTCAGAGATTCTGATAAAGTTTCTGGAGGGTCCGCTCTTTTGTTGGGTGTGACATCTGGGCATTTTTCATTTCATTCGAGAATTGCCTTAAGCAACGCATTCCTGGCATCTGAATAAGACTGGATATCCATTGTCGATTTGTTTTTTTATCCTGACTTTTGTTTTCTGATTATTTTGAACTGGTTGGGTATGTTCAATGAGCTCGCACATTTTAGTACAAAACGGTTAACAAGAATCTGGCCAAAGATGAATTGGATACCTTGGAGAACAAATGAAATGGCAAATATCCAATTAATTAAATATTGGCGGAACAACTGGGAACGCCTGAGTTTTTTTTAAATATCCTGAAGAAATTAGACGGATAATATACACCACCAATACGATTAAAGCCTTACATCGCCAATTTCGGAAACTGACAAAAACCAAAGCCCCATTCTCGGGGGGCTGTCTTTCACTTCCGATAGTTGCAGAAGTAAATCTGGACGATAAACCGTGACACAGAATTTTGAACACTCCCGATCCGGCTGCATGAAATTGGGTTGGCCGGTTTGAATTCCATAATTTCCAGCGGGGAAGATTCAGAGTCTGAATTGGCAAATACGCAGTGTTTTGATTTGAATTTATTCGGTCTGATTACAATATTCCATTTCCCGGCACAGTTTTTCAGACATGATTCCTTTGCGGATCAGGTTCTGTTGGGTTTTTTTTGTGTTCTCCTGCCATATGGCATTTTTCCCCTTGATATAAACGGCATCGAATTTTTGGATGTTCAGACGCTCATGCTCCTTGTCCATTCGCAGGATGCTTTTGGAATAATTGTCACCGGCCCTGTTGCAGGCTTCAATCAAGGCCTGTTGGATATCTGGTGCAAGCAGCTGGTATTTGGATTCATTCATGGCAACACATCTCATCGACGCGATATCTCCGATCTCGGTTACATATTTGGCATGCCGGCAGAATTCCAGCGGATACACAAGGGATTTGTAGCTGGGAACCACATCGATTTCATTATTGCTAAAGGCTTTGGCTGTATTTTCCCATGGGATAACAATGGGCTTGGCACCCAGATTTTCCCAGTATTGTATGAGGACTTGAGAATTAAACACCCTTACCTTCAGCCCGGCAACATCGTCAGGGCCGAATATCGGTTTTTTTGACACCAGTACCCGTTTAACACCCCAAAACCAGTTCCAGCAAGGGTTAATGAACCGAATACCTTTGTCCAACAGTGGTTTTTGCATCATTTCCCTGAACACGGTGCCATTTAAAAAATCCTTTTGCTTTTGAATACTCGAAAAACCATAAGGCAATGCAAATATATTAAAGTCCGGAACAAATTTTTCCATCAGATAAAGGTCTTCTATCACAAGGTCTATGATACCTCTCTGAAGGTATTCCACTTGATTTTTTACGGTCCCGAATTGGCAGGGATCAACCAGCAGGATCAGTGAAATCTGATCGGTGGTCATCCGTTTTACAGCTTCTGCAAACCATTTTATTCCCTCTTTTTCAGGACCTTCTCCAATGTTAAGCGTGGCAAGAACCTGGGGCAGCTCCTCTTTTGTTTGGAAAAGATAGTTCAATGGCCGGTTAAAAAACTGGCACAGCTGGGATAACACCTTGATGGATATGGATGCCTTGCCGGTTTCAATTTTTGAAAGATGGCCTTGTGAAATCCCGGTTCTGGCAGACAACTCCCGGGCACTGAGTGTCATGGATTTGCGCAAATCGCGGATTTTTATCCCTACATTTTTTTGGATATGCGCTTCTGTTTCTGTATCGTTGTTTTTAATCATGGCCCAAGGTAGCAAAGAGTTATATTCTTGTCAAGAATATCTGTGGGAAAAATAAGTTCGATATTACCGGTACATGTCCGGGGCACAAGAGACTATAGAGAGTAGTTTTTCGATTCAAGCCAGACATTCATAAAGGGGAGATGTGGCATAAAATTCTTAATAGCAATATTATTTTATCATACCAATTATCCTGTAGATATGGGATTTATTGGCCATGAATATCGAAATATCAGAGTCAATATTAATAATTTTGTATTTTTTGATTAAAAAACAATTAAATAATATTCTTGACAGGAATACTTTTGGCATTGTAAAGGTGGGACATGCCAGATATATATAAAAAATCCGGCATCTTTTAACCTTAATCGAATGGAGGGGTAATGAAAAAGAAATTTTGCGTACTCGTTTTAGCTATTTCTGCGTGTGTATTCTTGTCCGGTATTGGCTCTGCCACGCCGCGAAGCGGTGGTACCTTTGTGTTTTGTGCACCATATGGCGGAGATGTTTTTTCCCTGGATATGCATCGAACCGGAAATATCCAGGACTTTATAGTTGGCCTGAATATTCACCGCAGTCTCTACAAATGGGACCCAAGCAGAACAAGCCTGTTCTGGACTTGGCTGAATCTGTTGAAGAATCGGGGGATGGTTTAATTTATACGTATAAATTGCGTAAAAATGTAAAATTTCACAATGGCCGGCAAATGACAGCGGATGATATTATTTACAGTTATAACCGGATCATGAATCCCAAAACCGCAGCGTCCGCCGCCGTGTTTGTCAAGGCAATCAAGGGAAGTACGGATGTCCAGGCAGGTAAGGCGGATTCCATTGCAGGGTTAAAAAAATAGATGATTTCACTTTCTCCATTGAACTGGAGCATGCCATGGATATTGGCTATCAGCTTTACAAAATTGAAGCGGCCATTGTTCCCAAAGAAGAGATCGAAGCAAATGAAAATGCCTATGGAACCAATCCGGTGGGCTGCGGGCCCTTTAGATTTGTTAAATGGGTCAGGGGAAGCGAAATCATTCTTGAAAAATTTTCCGACTATTATGAACCGGGAAAGCCTTACATCGACCGGCTGGTGTATAAGATCATGCCTGAAGGGTCCGCCAGGGACTTGTCTTTCCGGGCTAAAGAGTTGGATGCCAACCTAGTTGGATCGGCTCAATATGACGTGTATCAGGCTGATGCGGACATCTCAAAGCATATGATTGAAGTGGCTGAAATGTTCACCCGCCTGATTGGTTTTAATCCCGAATACGAACCATTGGCAGACAAACGGGTGCGCCAGGCATTTAACCATGCCATAAATGCCGAACTCATTATTAAAAAATTATTGAAGAATAAAGCGTACATGGCAACCAGTTTTCTGCCCACGAGTTCTCCTGCGTTTGACCCTGATTTAGAAGCGTATGAATATAATGTTGAAACGGCAAAAAAGCTCATGGCTCAAGCCGGTTATGAAGACGGTTTTACACTGGAGGTGGTCGGTACCAACAGCGAGTCTTATGGGGTCAGGGTGGTTGAAGCAATCATTCCTTTCCTCAAAAAGATCAATGTGGTTGTAAAGCCTCAGCAGCTGGAAGTTGCCATGCTGGCCCAGCGGTTAAAAGAGGGTAAATACCAGGCCTTCATCTGGTCTCTGGAATCAGGCCCCGATCCGCTGGCTTCCATAACCCGGTTTCATTCCAAGACATTACCCAGCTCGGGGAATTATGTGCGGTATAATAATCCGGAATTTGATCGGTATGTGGACCTGGCCAGACAAAGTCGGGACCTTGCGACTAAAATTGACCATATCAAGAAAGCAGATGCGGTTTTATTGGAGGACGCTCCCATATGGTTTTTTAACTATAACAAGGCCATCATTGCTCACCAGCCATGGGTTCATGGCATTAACGCGGTGGCAACGGATATGATGTATCAGGATTTTACTAACCTCTGGATTGATGAGACATCCCCGAGGGCATCTGCCCGATAGGGACTGGTCTTTGTTCAGTTGTATCTGTTCTTCTTCCCGGTGTGAACTCGCCGGGAAGAAGGCAATCATAAAATCTGTTGCGGAAAAATAAAATGTATGCATACACGCTCAAACGCCTAATACAATTCATTCCCACTATTTTTTTTATCACGTTGATCATGTTTTTCCTGCTGAATATATTGCCGGGAAACGCTGCATTGATGGCAGTTGATCAGCGCAAGGCTCCCGATCCAGAACTGATTGCGCAACTGGAAAGAGACTGGGGTCTGGACAAGCCGGTTCATGTCCGTTACCTGAAATATCTTGCGGGGCTTGCAAAAGGCGACCTGGGCACATCATTTTTACGCAAGGAAAATGTTTCCGCCATGCTTGCCGACCGGATCTGGCCAACGTTAAAACTTGCGTTTGCCGCCATCGGCATTGCCGTGGTCTTTGGGGTCCCCCTAGGCTTTTTTTCCGCGTTAAAGCAGGGGACATGGATCGATTCGATTTCTATGATCGGTGCGGTGTCCGGGGTATCTGTCCCACAATTTTGGCTGGGTATCCTGCTCATGTTTTTATTGTCGGTAAAAGTCAAAATATTTCCGACCAGCGGGTATGGAGATGGAAAGATCATATACCTGATCCTGCCGGCGGTGTCACTGGGAGTTGGCTATATGGCACTGATAGCAAGAACAGTCAGGGCTGCGGTAATCGAAGTGCTGACCAAGGATTTTGTCAGGACCGCCCGGTCCAAGGGATTGTCTGATTTCCTTGTGAACTGGCGCCATGTATTCCAGAATACCATGGTGTTGATTTTAACCACAATAGGGCTTCAATTCGGTACCCTGATCGGCTCAACCGTGATCGTTGAGAAGCTTTTTTCCTGGCCCGGCATCGGTTCTCTCCTGGTGGATTCCATTTATCAGCGGGACATTCCTGTCACCCAGGGGTGTCTTTTGGTCATCATTTTAATTTTCCTGGTTGTAAACCTGGTGGTTGATCTGCTTTATGCGATTGTGGATCCAAGGATAAAATATCAATGAAAAAACAAATTCTCTTTTTTAAGCAAAGAATTAATCTGTTGATAGGTGGGGCCATTGTCTTGTTTTTATTGTAATTGCTGTTTTCGCCCCTGTTTTCGCACCCTACGATCCTGTGCATGACGCCGATTTGATGGTTGCCGAACAACCACCGGATAAAACGTTCTGGTTTGGAACAGACGAGCAGGGAAGGGATATTCTGTCCAGGGTGATCTACGGATCGCGGATTTCCCTGAGCATTGGCCTTGTCACGCAGATTATCAATACGGTAATCGGTATTGTTCTCGGGGTGACAGCCGGGTTTTCGGGAAGTGGTGGGACGATCTTGTCATGGGGTTTACCTCCATTATGCTGTCCATACCCACCCTTGTTTTTGCCCTGGCCATAATGGCCCTGCTCGGGCCTGGTCTGATCAATGTATTTATTGCGCTGGGGGTAACCAATTGGACATATACCTGCCGGATCACAAGATCCCAGGTACTTTCTGCACGTTCCCTGGACTATGTGGTTGCAGCCAGGGCCATGGGATACAGCAAAACAAGAATCATGTTTGAACAGATTTTGCCCAATATTGTCGGGCCGATCCTGGTTATAGGGACATTGGGAATTGCATATGCCATCCTGATTGAAGCGTCCCTGTCTTTTCTCGGACTGGGGACACAACCCCCCACCCCAGCTGGGGAGGTATGCTCAGTAATGCAAGGGAGCAGTTTTTTACAGCATACTGGATATCCATATTTCCCGGTTTGGCCATATTTTTTACTGTTTTAGGATTTAATCTTCTCGGTGACGGACTCAGAGATTATCTGGACCCCCAATCCATCATCAAGGACTAACTATCATTTTTACCACACTTAATTGATCATTGCTTTTGTTTTAATTGAAAGGATACGGAGGCTGCTATGTCAACTGCTTTACTCTCTGCCAGAATCTTCACCGGCTCCGATGACACCCCATGGGCTGAAGCTGTTTTTATTGAAGGGAACACCATCACGCAGGTGGGTTCCAATGCTCAAATCAAGGAAAAATGTACCGGGGACACTCAGGTCATTGATCTTTCGGGCAAATTTGTCGTACCGGGTTTTGTTGATGCCCATATCCATTTCTGGACTCTGGGGCAAACCCTTTCTATGGTTGATTTAAGGGGGCTGACTTCGATTAAAGCATGCCAGGACGTAATTGCAGCAGCTGTGAAAGATACCGCTCCCGGGGAGTGGGTTCTCGGAAGAAACTGGAATCAGAATATCTGGACGGATGGGCGGGAGCCCAACCGCCATGATCTGGATTTGATTGCCCCTGATAATCCAGTGGTCATGATTCGAATATGCGGCCATGCAAGCTGGGTGAATTCCATGGCGCTTGACAAGGCCGGTGTTACCGCAGATACGCCCGAACCAGCCGGTGGTCAGATCCATCGGGAACCCCGGACCAATTATCCTTCAGGTTTGATTCTGGAAACAAGGGAGGTCGTGGAAGATGCCATTCCGTCCAGAAAGATGACAAAAAAGATGTGTTGAAGTGCCAGGAGTATTTTCTTAAAAGCGGGTTCACTTGTGTCCATACCTTTGAAACCCTGGAAGAATATAAGGTCATCCATGAGGTTGAAAAAGACGGGGAATTGAAGTTACGTATTTATCATGCCATGCATATTGAGGATCTGGAACGGTTTGACGAATGGAGTAAAACATCAGGCCCCCAGTCCGATAAATTATGGCACGGGCATATTAAAATGTTTTCCGACGGGGCTCTGGGTGTGAAAACAGCTTATCTGCACGAGCCATATTTTGGATCGGATCAGGATTACGGTTTTCCCGTACTTACCGCGGAACAACTGCAGGCAAATGTTGAAAAAGCTTATCGCTCGGGCCGAAGCGTATTGATTCACGCCATCGGGGACAGAGGGCTGACCATGTCCCTTGATGCCATTGAAAGTGCAAGACAGGCTGTTCCCGGAAGGCGATCAGACCGAATAGAACATGCACAGCTTTGTCGGCCGGAAGATCTGGTCCGGATGAAAAACATGGATATTGCTGCCAGTGTTCAACCCATAGCCATCCAGACGGACAGGGATGTTGCCTACAGGTTCTGGGGTCCGGAACGATGCAGGAATGCCTATGTCTGGAAATCCATGGAAGATAAAGGAATCCGGCTGATTTTTTCTTCGGATGCACCCATTGAACCCATCAATCCCATGGCAGGTATCCAGACTGCTGTGACCCGGAAAAAGTTTGATGATCCGTCTGCAGACAGTTGGTTTCCGGATCAATGCCTGTCTGTGGAGACTGCTTTGAAGGGATATTTCGCCCATGCCGGGTGGGGCAGCAAAAAGGAAGACCTGTTCGGAAGTGTCCAGTCAGGAAAACTGGCGGACCTGACTGTTTTAAGCCATGATCCCTTTGCCGTTCCGATAGACAGGATCAAAGACATCGAAATCGAAATGACCATTGTGGACGGAATGATTGCTTTTGAAAAGTAAAAAAGGGCCCATCGGTCAGGGGAGAGAATCTCCTTTTTATAAAACCAGTCCGTATCAACAGAGCGATAGAAAGAGAAAACCATGGGTGTCCAGAATCATCTTTTGAGTGTCGAAAATCTACAGACATGTTTCCATACCCGGCGGGGTATTATTAAAGCGGTGGATGATGTCTCCTTTTCGGTAAAAAAGGGAGAAGTCCTTGGGATTGTCGGTGAATCCGGATGTGGAAAAAGTGTCAGTGCCCAGTCAATCATGCGGTTGATACCAGATCCGCCTGGAAAGATTACCAACGGCAAAATTCTGTTTGACGGCCAGGATATTGTTTCTTTGCCATTAAGCAGGATGAAATCCATCCGGGGCAACAGGATTTCCATGATTTTCCAAGAGCCGATGACATCGCTGAACCCGGTTAAAAAGATTGGCTACCAGATCGGAGAAATGTTTCAGCTGCACCGGAACATGAGTAAAAAACAGGGCTTTGACAGGGCGGTGCAGATGCTGGAGAAGGTACAGATACCCGAACCGGCCAAACGTGTGAATGCGTTTCCTCACCAGTTGTCAGGTGGAATGCGGCAGCGGGCCATGATTGCCATGGCATTGTCATGCAATCCTGAAATTTTGATAGCAGATGAACCGACAACAGCACTGGATGTTACAGTACAGGCACAGATTATTGATCTGATGAAACGCCTGCAAAAAGATTTTCAAACCGCCATTTTAATGATTACGCATGATCTGGGCGTTATTGCCGAGATTGCAGACCGGGTCATTGTCATGTATGCAGGCAAAGTAATTGAATCCGCTCCCACCATATCCCTTTTTGAAAATCCGTCTCATCCCTATACTGAAGGGTTGCTTAAATCCGTGCCTGTGATTGGATCGTCTGTGTCGGATGAACGGCAGCGGTTAAAAGAAATAAAAGGCATGGTTCCCAGCCTGACCGATCTACCGGAAGGGTGCTCTTTTTATCCCAGGTGTAAACGTGGCCGGGATGTGTGTAGAACCCGGATGCCGCCATTGTGTGATTCCGAACCCAAGCATGCGGTTCGTTGCTGGTTCCCTGTCGACAATGCAAGTGTGACACGAGCGGATGGGTCCGAGGTTAACTATAAATAATGTAAAGATAAAGGTGTCGTAATGCCGGATGAAAATAATACAGCTACCCCCCCCTGCTGGATGTACAGGGGTTGAAGATTCATTTTCCCATTCGAAAAGGTTTGTTTTCAAAAATTAAAGATTATATCTATGCTGTAGACGGTATTAGCCTGTCCTTAAACAGAGGTGAGACCCTGGGGATCGTTGGTGAGAGCGGCTGTGGTAAAACCACCGTTGGCTTAGGCATTTTAAAACTCATTGAATCAACGTCCGGGCGCATTTTTTTTAACGGCAGGGATTACTCCGGTAATGGAAATGAAAATCGCCAGAATCTACGTAAACAAATGCAGTTAATTTTTCAGGACCCTTATTCGTCATTGAATCCCAGGATGACGGTCAACCGAATCATCGGGGACCCAATGGAAATTCATGGTCTTTGCGATAAAACCAATAAAACGGAAAAAGTGGACGAGTTGTTAAAAAAAGTGGGGCTTCTCCCGGAACATGGAAAACGATACCCCCATGAGTTCAGCGGGGGACAACGGCAGAGGATCGGTATTGCCAGGGCACTGGGCCTGAACCCGCTGCTGATTATTGGTGATGAGCCGGTTTCCGCGCTGGATGTCTCCATACAGGCCCAAACCATTAATCTTTTAATGGATATTCAAAAGGAACTGGGACTGTCCTTAATCCTGATTTCCCATGACCTTGCCGTTGTTGAATATATATGTGACCGCATTGCCGTGATGTACCTGGGAAAAATTGTTGAATCCGGCAGCTGCAGGGATATCTATAGCAACCCCGGACATCCCTATACCCAGGCACTATTATCTTCTGTTCCCCGGCCTGATCCCCGGCGAAAAAAGAAACGGGTATTGCTCAAAGGTGAGGTGCCAAGTCCGATTCACCCGCCGGCGGGGTGTCATTTTAATCCACGATGTACCTTTTCGACCCCGGAATGCACCCAACAGTATCCGCCTGAAGTTCATCTGGGTAGCGGGCATATGGTTGCCTGTCTAAAGGCGGGTCATACCCATGCCTGATCTCGTTACCGTGCCTGCCTTTTATAAAAAGCAACTTAAGTCCGTCCTCTGGCACTAAATCATCTGTTAAGACTAGTGAAGAATGGACTGAATGGATTGTCCGGCAGCAGTTTCCACCATGGCTTGTATCTTTTGAGTGGCCTCATATCGTCTGATGATTAATTTCTCAGCACTTGGGGTTTGTTCAATTTTTTTTTGAAACCGTTTTGTGTAATCCAGTTCAACCCGGTTGCAGTTGCATAGTTTATCAGCCAGATAAACAATTTCTTTTTCTGTTATCTCATTTTTAAACTGAATAGTCATATGTTCAGCTATTATATCAGCGACTTCGGGGAACCCCAGGCTTTCAACCAAGACACTGCCAGCCCGGGCATGGTGCTTTTCTCTTCGTTTGATATCATGGAGGAGTGACGCGGCCTGTATGAGGTCCAGATCCATCTGTGTTTTTTTAACAGCTGCACCGAGTTTCATGGCTGTTTCTGCCACACACTCAAGGTGAGATTGGATGTCGGTTTCCCCTGGTAGAAAACGCTGGATAATAGAATAGCATTCTGTTTTATCAGGAATACTTAACTTTTGATATTTTTGTGACAGTATCTCATAGTCCTCTTTTGTGTCTGCATCCATCAAGATACCTCTGTCATGAACCTTCCAGCGGACCAGATTTTTTTTGAGGACAATAACAGTTCACCTAAATTTGAATCAGAATCCATTGACAGAATACTGGGGACAAGACGGGTCGAAATTACTGGAGGGTGACCTGTGACCCCGTTGAATTCAGGAATAAGGACGCTGTTTTCATGTTTATTAAATGCAGCGATAAGGGTTTGGATAGTCGCGGGTCGGACGGCTGCAATATCCACGGGTAAAAGAAAAAAACCCCAGCTTTCAGAGGAGACTTGTCTGACACCTTTTTGAATCGAACCCAGCATGCCAGTTTTAAAATCAGTGTTGAATACCGGGCGGGCACCTGTGTTTCGGATGATATCTTCCAAGCGGTCTTTGTTATGGCCGGTAACAACTATAATATCAGAGATGCCACAGCTTTGAAAAAGATGAATCACAACCTCGATCATGGGTCTTCCCCCAAGTTTCAAGAGAGGCTTGTACGTGTGCATGCGTGATGAAAGTCCGGCCGCCGGAATGATGGCAGATAATGCCATAACCGGATGCGTAGACGTGGTCATTTCTTCCGGGCTCTTACCTGGATGATTTCACCAATGATGCTGACGGCAATTTCAGCAGGTGTTTCTGCATTGATATTAAGGCCAACCGGGGAATAAATCTGTTCAAGAGAAGTTTTTGAAATGCCTTTATTTCTGAGGTTGGTATATATCTGATCTCTTTTCCGCCGGCTGCCGATCATCCCGATGTATGGGGCACAGGTTTTAATCACTGCCTCAAGAACGGTCTGATCATGAAGATGTCCGCGGGTAGTTATTACAATGTAGGCATTTGCATCAATATTCAAGGTATCAACCACTTTGGCGAAGTCTTCAGCCACTATGACGGAATGGGCATTTTTGAATCGTTCCCTATTGGCAAATTCAGACCTGTCATCCACAACAACAGTGCGGAATTCAGTTAAATGGGCCATTTTTGCCAATTGAAGGCCTACATGGCCGGCACCAAAAATATAAATGGTGTCGCGAGTTTGGCTAGGTTCAATAATGTATTCATCCAGACCGATATTCTGGATGATGGGGGAAATGCCGGAGAACTGATTATCACATATGGCATCAAACAGGGCCTTGGGCACAATGTTGGCGCCGATGATGTCTCCGTTGGGTTTTACCAGGCATTTTTCCGTTTCAAAAAATGATCCGGAAAACCCATGGATTTTTGAAACAACCACCGCTTTTTTACCGCTGTTTTCCATATCCACCATGGTTTTAAATACCTGAACCAAGGCAGGGGAGGGATGAGCATCAAATGTCTCAATCCACACAGTCAGGTTTCCGCCGCAGACCATATCAAGCCCGTCTTTTAATTCCTGGTTGAGTGTGAATTCGACAATTTTACACTGCGGCGCATCTATCATATCTATGCAGGCATCAATGACACGTGCTTCCACAAGGCCGCCGCCGATGGTCCCGAACAGCTGGCGGTCCTCAAGGACAATCATTTTGCTGCCAGATGTTCTGGGGGTAGAACCCTCATGGCTGAGAATAGTGGCCAGTGCAAACGGGCGCTTCTGGTTTAAACAGTCAAGTATCGGTTGTGTTAATGATTCCATTTTTATTTTCCAAAAGCACAAGTGGGATACCGACAGGATTTACAACTTGAGCAAAATCCACCATGTCCCATTTTAGCAACATCTGATTTTTCAATTTTATCTCCAGCAAGAAGTCTGGGTACGACCAAATCAAAGATAGAGGCCCGGTGATACATGACACAGCCGGGAAGCCCTATTACCGGCACATCGCCGATATAGGCCAGCATGAACATGGCGCCTGGCAGCACCGGGGTCCCATAAAAGGCGACCTCACCTCCGGCATCCCGAATTGCTGCCGGGGTTAAATCATCCGGATCCACTGACATACCCCCGGTTACTGCAATCATCCGGACACCTTCATCAATCAATTGTCGGATCGCTGAAATAGTCATTCTTATTTCATCAGATACAATAATTTTGTTGGTAATTCGGCAGCCGAGAGCTTCAAACTTGTTCTGAACAACCGGACCAAACCCGTCCTGGATACGGCCGCTGTACACTTCTGATCCGGTAATCACCATTCCCACATCGAGTTTTGCAAGAGGAATGACTTTGATAAGCGGGTGATATTTTTTACAGATTTCTTCTGCTTCAAAAACTTTTTCTTCATCAATTGACAGCGGAATAATACGGGTACCAGCCAGTTCCTGGCCCCGTTGCACTACCTGGTCGGTATGCAGGGTGGCAAAAATAACATCCTGAACTGAATTTAATTTTTCAAGGGCGTTCACGTTAACTTTTAACAGCCCAATATCTGTAGCGGTAAATCCTACCTTTCCTTCTTTGGGATCGCTTAATTTAAGATTTTGTCCAAGAGCCGCCCTTGCGATACGCAGGGCGGCATCATTTTCATGGATTTCTCCGTCAATCCCCTTCACATAAATATTCTGTTTGCCAAGATTGAGCAGTTTTTCCACGTCTTCATGGGTAATCAGATGTCCTTTCTTAAAACAAGGACCTTTAAAGAGATCGGGCACAATTTGGGTGATGTCATGGAGCAGAACTTTGCCCACTGCCTCTTGTACGGGAACTGCTTTTACTTTTACTTTTTCATAATACTTCATTTAAAAAATTTCCTGTTTCGGTAAATCCGTTGCTCACTTGGGAAAACAGAAATATTGGAATTTAATGTGCATAATACAATTCAGGCAGCCACAAAGCAATCTGGGGAAAAATCATAATAAGAGCCAAACCAAGACACATCAGGAGTACAAAAGGGATGATCGATTTGTAAATATCCATTAATGAAATTTCCGGTGGGGCCATGGCTTTCATCAAAAATAAGTTATATCCAAAAGGGGGTGTCATGTATGCAATCTGACAGGTGACTGTGTAAAGAACACCATACCATACCGGATTAAATCCCAAGCTGATGATCAGAGGGATATACAACGGTGCAACAATAACCAGCATTGCGGTATCATCTAAAAACATACCCATGAGGATATAGGAAATCTGCATCATAATTAATACCTGCCAGGGACCTAATCCCCATTTTTCCAGGAATAAGATTTCAATGGCTTTAACAGCACCGAGTCCGTCAAATACAGCACCAAAACAAAGGGCCGCAAGAATTATCCACATAAACATGCAGCTGACGCTTAGGGTCATATGCAGGGTGTTGTCAAGAACTTCACGGGTTAAACGTTTTTTGGCAATAGCTGCAATAGTAGCAGCACCGGCCCCTACAGCGGAACTTTCAACAAGGCTTGTGACGCCAATCATAAAAAGTCCGGTCACAGAAAAAATGATGATCAGGGGCAGAATACCGGCCCCCAGAAGGCGGAGTTTTTCTTTTCGGGACATCTCTCGCTCTTCTTCCGCAAGCGGTGGCCCAAGTTCCGGTTGAAGTTTACAGCGAATGGCAATGTAGCCACCAAACAGTATTGCCAGCAGGAGGCCTGGAAAAACGCCAGCAAGCCATAACTGACTGACAGGTTGTCTTGCAATCATACCATAGAGCACAAGAACAATACTGGGCGGTACCATGATACCCAGTGAACTTCCTGCCTGGATAACACCGGTTACCATGATTTTATCATATTTGCGTTTAAGCATTTCAGGCAGGGCAATACTGGTACCGATGGCCATACCTGCCACACTCAGTCCGTTCATGGCGGAAATAGCAACCATTAAAACAATGGTTCCAAGCGCAAGCCCACCAGAAAGCGGGCCCATCCAGACATGGAACATCTTATAGAGATCGCTGGCAATACCTGACTCGGAAAGCATGTATCCCATATAGATGAACAAGGGGAGCGTGAGCAATGGATACCAGTTCAAAAGTCCGATGCTCGCATTGAAAGGCATCTCGCCTGCACCGGTTCCGCCCCAGAGGAGAAGAGCGGAAACACTTGCAACAAACCCAACCGCTCCAAAAACACGCTGGCCTGTCACAAGCATGAGCATCAACGTGGAAAACATTAACAATGCAATATATTCATTACTCATACTAACTCTTTTCCTCTCATTTTTGCCAGATCTTTAAAAAAGGTAGCCAGTGCCTGCAACAACATTAAAAATATTCCGATTACCATAATCACCTTGATGGGTGCCATCGGTGGTGCCCAACTAGAATAATTTCTTTGGCCATATTCAATTGAGTACGCGGTACTGGAAATGCCACCGTACAGGAGAACTGACAGATAGAAAAGGAGAAATCCGGAGGTCAGCACATCTACTGTGGCCCTTGTCCTTTTTGACCATCGTTCATACAGCACGTCCATTCTTACATGGGCTTTCAGTTGCATGGAGTAGCCGCCGCCAAGCAGGTAATACGCGGCCATCGTGAATTGTGCCATTTCCATTGTCCAGTCAAAAGGAACATCAAAGAATGTTCTGGAAATTGATGAAAACAAGAGAATGCTCATCATCACGAAAACCAGATACAGCACAAGTTTACCTACCCGTCGGTTTACTGCATCAACACCTCTTACATAGTATTTTATTGCATTGGGCATTTAAACTTCCTTTTTAGAGGTCTTATCTTTAATTCGGTTGATTTTAATAATTTGCTGGATATAAAAAAACCAGGCACTGCCTTTACGGATCATATCCGAAAAGCAGTGGGATGCTTCTTAAGCAATGTTTATCCGGTTTTTAATATCGGTAGGGAGCACCTGCTGCCCGCATTGTTTTTGCATAATCTTTCAGTATGTTGACAACTTTGGCACTTCTTTTGCTTTTTGCGGCAATTTCATCCCAATATTTCAGGGCTTCATCTTCTACTGTTTGCCATTCTTCTTTTGGGATGGTTGTCAGTTCAAGCTTCCCGCCTTTGGTTCTGTAATGTGCCTCTCCCCACCAGTACCAGTATTGTCTGTGATAGTGAGAGCTATCCATTGTCAGTTTGAATAATGTTTTCAAATGTTCCGGCAGTGCATCCCATTTTTCGGAATTAGCAAAGTAGGAGCCTGCCCATGCACCTGAGATATTGTTGGTCAGATAGTATTTATTGACATCAGCCCATCCCACAGTATAGGCTTCGGTAATACCGGACCAGGCAATGCCATCGAGTTCTTTGGTCTGCATGGCGACTTCAACATCTTCCCAGGGGAGCGTCACAGGAATAACACCGAATTTTTTCAAAAATCTACCACCTGTCGGGAAGGTAAAAACTCGTTTTCCATTGAGATCGGCGATGCTTCGAATCGGGTCTTGTGTGGTGAAGTTACATGGATCCCAGGAACCACAACCCAACCAGGTAACATTTTTAACTTCAGAATACGCTTCCTCCCAGATCTCATTTAGTCCATAGTGATGAAAAAGTGCTGGGACATCCAGTGAATAGCGGGATGCAAACGGAAAATATGCACCAAATACTGATACGTCTACAGGTGCGCCGATAGAGTCTTCATCACTTTGAACGGCGTCAATGGTACCGCGTTGCATGGCTCTGAAAAGCTCTCCTGTTGGTACCAGTTGATCAGAATTATACAATTCAATTACCATCTCTCCATTAGCAGCTTTATTGAAAGCATCGATTGAGGGTTTACAGACGTGTGCGGCTAGGGATGCACCGGCATAAGTCTGCATGCGCCATTTGATGGCCGTTTTTTTTCCTGCAATTACAGATGGTGCCCCTACAGCCGTTGCTGCAACTGCAGCAGCCGTTCCTGTTCCAACTTTTTTGATAAACTCGCGTCGTTTCATCAAGTCTGTCTCCTTTCATGCTGCTTAGTTAATTGTTAACATCCAACCAATTCGACAACTATTGCGTGAGGTCCATGTTCGAACTCACGACGATTTTGTTCACAACCATTGTTTGGCAATGTGAAAAAAATTGCTAATAACGAATATTGCTTCCCATAATGATCAATTGCCCACTATGGGAAGTAATTATTCAGGAAAGTATTTTCTTAATCAAGGCTTTTACAATTTGAACCTTGTATTTGTTTTTTGAAAGGGCTTTAACGCCTTCCACTGCGATGTCTGCTGCTGCGCAAGCTGTTTCAGTGCCGATCGGTTTGCCTTCGAGGTAGGCTTCAACTGCCTGAGCCCTCAAGGGAACAGGAGCCACAGCACCAAGAACAATGTTGGCATTTTTAATTACCTGCCCATCGGAGTCATAGGAATAGGCCACACTGACAATCGGAAAATCAATTGAATTTCGTATTCTGAATTTTTGATATCCTTGTTGTGCTGGCTTTTGCCGTGCCGGGATTTCAATTTCTTCCACAAGTTCATCATGATCAAGAACGGTGCATTTCATGATATCCGCAGTAAAAAAATCATCTGCATTCAAAGATCTTTTTGTGGTTTTGATAGTTGCACCCAGTGCCATAAGTGCCGGGGCCATATCTGAGGCATTGACTGCAATACAGGCACAGTTGACACATCGTGAGGCTTCAGCGCGGATATCGTCGATGCCGCTGATATCAGGCGTTCTTGAACATCTGTGATGCCCGTCACAGTTTACGTCAAGGGTTGCCCCAATAGGCACATTGGTTTCAGTTGTAATCTGGGCGATTGAGAAGGCGGTTTTACGGCCTGCTGCAATAGCATGAATGACAGAGGCAGGACCTGTGGTGAGATCACCACCTGCATAAACGCCTTTAATATTGGTGGCGCGGGTTTCTTCATCAATCACTATCCAGCCGTTGTTATTTTCCACCTGGCCCATGGTGTAGGAAATGTCAGTTGCCTGACCAATGGCCAAAATAATCTGATCTGCTTCAATCGTTTTTGTATTAGAATTATCAAAACTTGGATTAAATCGTCCGGTTTCATCAAATACGGATGTGCAGCTGACAACTTCCATCCCTGAAATGGAGCCATTGCTTTCAATGATTTTATTTGGGCCAAAGGATGGGTCAATAACAACGCCTTCATGAAGCGCTTCTTTGATTTCTTCTTCAAAAGCAGGCATGGTATCACGGGATTCAAGACACACCATGGTGACTTGCTCGGCACCCATGCGACTGGCTGTGACAGCAACATCAACAGCCACGTTGCCGCCTCCAATGACCAGTACTTTTTTGCCGACCTCAGGTTTCTTTCCAAGTTCAATGGAGGAAAGAAAATCAATGCCCGGAGTGAGCAGTTCTGCTTTTTCAAGAGGGAGGCTTCTTTCTCCCCATGCGCCGGATGCAAGAAAAACACTGGTGAATTTTTCCTGAAGATCTTTCAGTGTAACGCCATCCTGACCCACAGCAGTATCGAACTTAAATTCAATGCCCATGGCCTTGAAAGCGTCAATCTGGCGATTAACAACATCTTTGGAAAGACGGTCAGCTGGAATACCATAGGTGAGCATGCCGCCTGCCTGTGGCATCTTTTCATATACAGTTACCTGGTAGCCTGCTTTTCTTAGAAAATAGGCCGCGGATATGCCGGCAGGGCCTGCCCCTACAATTGCCACGCTTTCTTTTAATTCTTTTTCCGGGGATGCCAGCAGATCCTTGGCATTATCCAGAATATAGTCTCCCACAACACGTTCAACGTTCCGGATGGAAACGGATTCATCATAAACAGATCGGTTGCATTGTGATTCGCATAAATGCGGGCAGATACGGCCGGTTATGGATGGTATGGGATTGCTTGCCAGGATAATTTTGGCTGCGCTGTCCAGATCACCTTCCCGAACGTAATCCATATAGGTTGGTATCTCAATGCTTCCGGGGCATGTTTCCGAACAGGCGGGCTGTGCCATTTTCACACTGCCGAAGATGGAGTGATACCTGTTTTCTCCAAGAAGGGCCGGACATTGTGTGCCGCCTTTTCTCAAGCAGTGAAATAAATCATCAGGTGTTCTGTAATACCAGCATCGCGGTTCCTGACAGATGTTTCCGCCAATGGTGCCCATATTCCTGAGCTGGAGTGATGCAACTGACCGTGCGGCCTCGGCTAACATCCCATATTGCTCTTTTATAGTTTCATTTGTACAAATATCTGTGAGGGTGGTTAAAGCACCGATGCGAAGCCCGGTTTCGCTTTCTTTCACATAATTCAGACCTTGAATCGTTTTGAGATCAATCATCACCTCGGGAGATTCTGAATGAATTCTATCCTTCAGAACTCCAAGTAGATCCGTTCCACCTGCAATAGCGACAGATTTTCCATTAACCGTCGACAAGATATTCGTGGCTTCCCCAAGAGAAGAAACTGATACATGTTTGTAATTTCTGAGAGTCATTTTTTTCTCCTTATGCCTTTCCCAGAGCCCGGAGTATTTTTTCGGGCTTGACCGGAATATCATTAATTCTGACACCGATTGCATTATAGATTGCGTTCATAACCGCCCGTGGTGTGCAGGTCAAAGTGCCTTCTCCAATTCCGCATGCGCCATATTCTCCAGCACCTTTCCAGACTTCAAGAAGAATGGGATCAATCTCCGGCATGTCTGCCATAGTTGGGATCTTGTAATCAATGAAGTTAAAATTGAGTGGCACACCTGTGTTTTCATCATAGATGATTTCTTCAGTCAACACTTCACCCATACCCATCACCTGTCCACCAACCTGCTGTGCTTCTGCACCTGAAGCGTACATGACGGTACCACAGTCGTTGATGACCACAAGATGCAGCACATCGACTTTTCCAGTTTCTGTATCTACTTCCACTTCAGCAAAATTAGCAAAATAGGGCACACCAGTTTTTTCATCATTGCACAGCCTGTTTTTTGTGATAATGATGGGCACTAGGTCTCCCTGAAATAGAACATCTTTTACTGTCATGCTGTTATCCGGATCAGTTTTAACAAAGATTTTACCATCAACAATATCCATATCTTCGGATTTGGCATTGAAAACAGATTCAGCCCTGTCAAGGACCTCTTTTTTGATCTCTTTTACCGCAGTCGCAATCACTTCAGACTGCAGATAAGCGACAGCACTGTCAGTCTGAACACAATCTTTCAGGCTGGTCTCTGTATTTACCACATGATTCCAGTGAATTTTTTCGGGGGTCACACCCAGAAAACTTAAAGATTCCGCACATCCAAGAACGTTACAGGTGTTTGACCCGGTACCGGTTTCAATAGTTGGAGCATCAAGAATGACCGTGCCATCCGGGTTCAGTGAAATGGATACCGGAATATGTCCCCGGCGGACTTCCTGCCATTCTGCATGCCATGCCGGATGAATGGAGAAACCCACACCCCGTTTTTTTGTTTTGTCAAAAACAGGGCCCTGGCCTGGTACTTTGTTCCGTTTTTCGTCCCAGCCTAATTTTTTAGAACCCTGTTTCAAGACCTCAGTCAGACTTTTGTCCGGAAGGGTTTCCCATTCGTGACCAAAATTTTTAATACAAAGATCAATAGGGTCGATATCCAGTTCTTCTGCCAGGAGATCGATTATGTGGCCAAAAATAAGGTTGAATTGAGAATTACCAACACCACGCATCATACAGGCAGGTAGTTTGTTGGTATAAACTGCATAAGATTCCAGTTTTACGTTGGGTATATGCGCGAAAGAGACTTCAGAAATTTCCATGGGAGCAAATTTTAAAGCAAAAATAGAATGATCTGCATAAGCACCGGTATTACCGATAGATTTAAAATATAAAGAAGTAATCGTACCATCTTTTTTTGCCCCGACTTTTCCGGTATAGATAGTGGGTTGTCGTGAGTCATGAAAACTTTCGCGGCGGGTATGTTTAAATTTTACAGGACAGCCGGTCTTCTTTGACAAAATGGCTGTAAAAAGGAAAAAGGGTTGTTCTCCGGTATCACCGCGACCAAACTGTCCGCCAACGTATGAGCTGATGACGGTTACCTTGTTCAGCGGCAGATCGAGCATCTGGCTGATATGCATACGGGATTGATCTGCCTCGAATGAATTGGAATACAGGGTCAGTTTTTCATCCTTCCAGTCAACCACACAGCACCAGTTATCTAATGAGGCCTGGGTGGCATTATGATGAATGGATTCGGCTTCAAGAACCACTTCTGCTTTTTCAAAATCCGCTTCAACATCACCTTTGTCTAGGAATACATCGTCGCCCCCCATATTCTCTGGAGGAAGTATGTTGTTTTCGGTCATATCCGGATGAATTACAGGTGCTCCTGGCTCCATCGCTTTTATGGGATCAAGAACAAATGGAAAAACTTCCCAGTCAACTTCGATCAGTCGAAGTGCTTCCTCCGCAATCTCTTCGGTTTTCGCTGCAACAACAGCACCCACTTCATCCGTGACCCAACAGGCATAATCTCCGAGCACCCTGCGGTCATTGAACTTGCTCCACATCTTACCATCGTAAGATACGGTATCAACGCCATCGGTCCATCCAGCATTGGTGGGTTTTAGCGAAGTAAATTCCGGATCTTTGTAAGTCATTACACAGACGACACCCGGAAGTTTTTCAGCTTTGCTGACATCAATATTTTTAATTCGGGCATGGGCATATGGACTGCGTAAAACTTTGGCATACAGCAGGTTTGAAAAATTGCTTGCAAGCGTAATATCGTCTACATATTTGACTTTACCACTCGCCTTGTCCCAAGCCTCTATTTTGGGTCGGTATCCCCCGACAAATTTTCGATTCGAATCTGCACGCGGTGTAAAAGGTTGCTTCATGAGTCTTCTCCTTTTTTCGCTATCTTTTCCGATGCATGGGTTACGGCCTGAGCGATACCAGCGTAACATCCACAACGACAAATATGACCGGAAAGAGCTTCTTTTATCTCATCCATTTTCGGTGCCGGGTTTTTATCAAGCAGTGCCTTGGAACTCATGACAAAGCCGGGTGTACAGATTCCACATTGAAGGGCAGTGCCATAGCCGGGTTCACATTGTTCTGCAAACGCTTCTATGACGGGGTCATTTTTTTCTAATCCTTCGATGGTAAGTATTTCATGACCACTGGCTTCAACGGCAAGCATCATGCATGATAAGATGGCCTTACCGTCCATGATTACAGTACATGCACCGCAACCACCTTCGTCACATGACACTTTAAGTCCGGTAAACCCCAGTTTTTCTCTTAGCAAATAGGAGAGTGTCATTGTCGGTGAAATTTCACCTCGCTCGGGTTCAAAATTATGCCAGCGCCCATTAATTTTGATTTTTATCGTGGATGGTGGCTCGGCAATGTTTTTTTTTGTACCTTCAGATGTTTCAGGCATTCCTAGTCCCCCTTGGTTAGTCTATGATTACTATGATTAACAAACGATTTTTAGTTTATTTAATGTGTCGATTTTTATTTGTCAATAGGAAATTACTTTTTAACGCAAGAAATTGAACAATAAATTAAATTTTAATAAAAAAAAACATTAAAAAAAACCAATATTTGAAACAATACAAAAAATACGCCACACTGATTCAGGCATTCTGATTTCTTGTAAAAATATGAAGATGAAGACAGCAAGGTCGTGCATGGCAGACATCGTTCATCCCGGATTCTGCAAAGGCATTTTCGAGTTGAGATATAAATCACATCTTAAGGCCTTAAGAAGTTAGCCGTGAGTCGCAATGTAAGCGGGACACTTACTCATTAAAAAATTAGTATAGGGCGGGTAAGGCTTAAAACTTATGAAACCGATAAAAGTTCATCCATTACCAGAAACCGAAAAGCTGCCCCCCAAGAGGTCCTGGATTCGTAACCAATTGGCGACGTACCAGGGACAAGCGGTTTCTAAATGCCATGGCACCTCGGGAAAAGGACGAAAACCCAAGGAAAATAATTTGTTGTCTGCTGAGATCGCTATACTTCAGAAAGAAAAACAAAAACTGAAACACAAACTTCAACGGACAGAATTTATCATTGAGACGCAAAAAAATTCACAGATCCTGGGCATTCAGCAGAATCTGGACGATATCGAAGGGGGACGACTGATGGATGCAGCCCTTACGTTAAGTCACGATATTGGTAAAAAGCCTTATTGCAAAGCGTTCAGTATTTCTTTAGCCTCTTTTTAAGATACCGTTCGCCAAAAATACTTGATAAACAAACCCGTCTCCGTCCTCTTGCTTTAAAACCCGATGAACAGGAAACGGTGCTGAATATTCTGCATCATGAAAAATATCAGGATCAGGCTCTATATCAGGTGTATGCATCTCTTATTGATAATGGAGAATACTAAGCTTAAATTCCAAAAATATTTATAAA
>LQAE01000066.1_pt1 | contig 51546 bp, 52 predicted proteins | sample 1535771 | NCBI WGS metagenome assembly LQAE01 (sample SAMN04331582, study PRJNA305678) | bioreactor metagenome | isolation source: bioreactor_1 inoculated with Wadden Sea sediment 1st replicate of a... | place: Germany:Bremen
ATGAGTGTGCTGTCGTCGGGGATCGATGTGACGATGGAGGGGGTAAATAAAAAACGACCATTTGATCTCTCAAATGGTCGTTAGGCGGGAGCGACGGGGATTGAACCCGCGATCTCCGGCTTGACAGGCCGGCGCGATAACCAGCTTCGCTACGCCCCCTCGGCTTGATAGAATTTGCCCTATTTGATCTTTTTTGTCAACCCTTTGCATAATATTTAATCACGTTTTTTCCCGGGTATCCTGCGATCATCCCAACCCGACGGGCAAGGACATCCATAGACTCCCGTGTGAAAAATGATATGTGGCTGGGATCCTCTTTATACCACCAGGAGGTGAAGGCAGCACCTATCTGTCTGGTGACCAGCTGCGTCTGCATGATGATGATCCCACCGGGGTTCAGCAGCTGAGAAAGCTGCTGGATGACCGCTGCAGGGTCAGAAGTATGTTCTATGACTTCAAGCAGGATCACCAGATCATAGGTGTGTGCGGTGTAGCTGGTATCAGGGGCGAAGAACGGATCATAGGCATCGGTAGAGAACCCGGCCTCGCGCAGGAGCTCTGTGAGCACCGGCAGCGGTCCTGATCCGAAATCAAGGATCCTGCAGTCCGCTGCTGCGTGGGGAAGGACCGACTCATTCAGAAACCGCTGAAGATACTGTACGTAGCCCTCGTTCTCCCTGCTGTTCTCATGGAGCAGATACCGCTGCCGCTCCTCTTCGCGTCCAAGCGACTGCTGTCTGTCGCGCATGATGAATCCGCACTCCTCGCAGACCTGGAAACGAGCACCCCGGGCATCCTGAAGCAGCTGCTGCTTCTGACTGTGACATATGATGCATCTCATGAGAGCAGTATAGCATATTGATTGATTTATATACACCGCTCCCCTATACTGTCTGTAGGTATCAGCACATCATCAGAGGGGAGACTCCATATGCAGGAAACCATCATTCTGTTCTTTCAATCATTCTCAACAGAACTGCTTGATCTGATCATGGAGCTCATCACCATGACCGGGGAACAGATGCTCTATATCACCGTTGTATCCTACATCGTCTGGAACGTATCGAAACCTCTGGGGTTCGCTCTGGCCTTCACGCTGCTGAGTTCGACCCTGTGCAACGGCACGATCAAACTGCTCGTGCACAGCCCCAGACCCTATCAGGTCCTCTCCTCGGTAGAGGGCAAACGCATCTCTACCGCAGAAGGGTTCTCCTTCCCGAGCGGCCATACCCAGGGAGCGACGACCTTCCTGCTCAGCGGGGCGCTCTACCTGAACCGGAGAAGATGGATCACAGCCGCTGCGATACTCTCGGCGGCAGTCGCTCTATCGAGGATATATCTCGGGGTACACTGGCCGATCGATGTGCTCGGGGCTCTGGTCCTCGGTACCCTGTTTGCGCTTCTGGTGTTCAAACGGGTCCTGGCGATCGCCTCTGATGAGCGGCTGCTCGCCAGAGTGAATATCTTGACCGGTACGCTGGCAGGTATCTTCGCATTGGTCCTCTCAGTACTGGAGATGCTGCAGCTGTTCGAACCTCAGATCTTCATGAGCATGATCAAGCTGCTTGCCATCCTCACCGGCTTCTCCTTCGGCACCTACTTCGAACGCATGCAGGTGGATTACATCATCAGCGGGACCCGTATCGTCAAGCTCTTCAGATTCGTCATGGGAATGCTCGGAGCTCTGGTGATCCTCTACGGAGGGAAGATCATTCTGCCCGATCATGTGCTGTCAGTGATGGTCCGATACGCAGGGACCGGGTTCTGGGCGTTCTTTCTCTACCCGCTGCTGGGAACCCATATCAGTACGGACCGGGAGGGCGACCGCCTGTTCACGCGATCGAAGAGCCTCTGAACCACATCAACAACTCCAAGGGAACTATTCATGTGCCGTTTCTTTGGGAATCTTCATTTCTGGGTTAGTCTCCGGTCACAACCGACACCTCATGCGATTCCAAACTCCGGTGATTCCTGCTATACTCAACGCCGTCAGTGATAGATCGCTTTTACGTATCTTCACTGTAGGGCTGCCGTCCTCCGTTCTCGTTCAGGACCATCCCTCTCATGCTGCAAGGAGCCTTACATGAAACGACCGACGATCATCCATCTGCTGTCCACGTTGACAGCCCTCTCGATCATAGCCACTGCAGCAGTCTACAGCAGTCTGCCTGAGATGATCCCCACAAGCTGGGATGCCTCGGGTATCATCGATACCCTCAAGCCAAGGACTCACCTCATCCTCACCGCTCTGCTCCCGGCGTTGTTCATCTTCCTTCTAGTGAAGGTCCCTTCGATCAACCTTGAGTCTGAGAGCTACCGGCAGCATACGCGGCTCTATACAGTCGCCTCACTGCTGCTCGTTGCCTTTCTGCTGATCATCCACTGGTTCTCCATCCTCGCTTCTCTGGGAACCTTCCTGCAGACACACATCCTCATCCAGCTGATGATCAGCCTCCTGTTCATCATCACCGGATTCATGATCCCCGGTTCAGATCAGAACAACCGTTTCAGTCTCAGGACCCCATGGACTCTTGAGCATGCGCAGGTACAGAGAAGGACCCAGAAGCTTGCCGGGAAGGCTTTCATCATCTCAGGTATCATCACCGGCATGGCCGTCATCCTCGAACCGACGGCAGCCTTCTGGGTCGTCACCGCTGCAGTGGCAGGGCTGATCCTGTTCATCTACGTCAGTTCCTACATCCTCTATCGAAACGCTGAGAATGATGAAAAACCGTAGAAACCCCTCAGGCTCTAGTGACTTGGGCCCCGAAGATACGTACAATGGAATCAGTAGTGGAGATCCCAGAACACCCGGAAGTCGCATTTTTCTGAGAACTCTGCTGCAATAATGAGATGAGTGAGTAGATATGAAACAATTGATAACAGGAGAATTCAACGATTCTCTCATACCGATCATGGATGGTGTAGGACTTGTTGCCAAGAACTATGCCTACTGGCTGAATCGGAAGTACGGCAAGGGATACTGCATCGGGCCATCAGTACCCGGCTATACTGACACTGAAGATCATTTCTTACGGTTTCCCACCGTTCCGCTTCCCGGGCATGCCCCGTACCGCTACGGTCTGCCCTTTCTGGGTTCCTTCAGAAAGCAGCTCGATGAGATCCCCTTCGATATCGTACACGCCCATTGCCCGTTCGTCAGCGGCGGTGAGGCTCTCAGGGTCGCCAGAAAGCGCAACATCCCGCTGGTCACCACCTTCCATTCCAAATACCGTGAGGATTTTCTCAGTGCATTCCATTCCCGATTCCTCGCAGATAAAGCACTTGCCAGGATCATGAAGTTCTATCATCAGGCCGATATGGTCTGGGTACCGAATGAACCATCTATTGACGTACTTCGTTCCTACGGCTTCAAAGGGCATGTGGAGGTCGCGATCAACGGCACTGATCTGATCTCCCCGGGTGCTGAGGAACTCGCTCAGCTGAAGAAGAGCGGGTATGAACGATCAGGGGCTTCACCTGAGGATTTCATCATGCTCTTTGTCGGGCAGCATCGCTGGGAGAAGAACGTTCGTCTGATCCTCGAAGGCTCAAGATCATCCATCAGCAGCAACAGAATTTCAAAGTCTTCTTCATCGGGACAGGACCGGAAGTGAAAGAGATGAAGCAGCTCACTGCGCAGTACAAGCTGACGGATAATATTCAGTTCAAAGGGGTCATCAAAGATCGGGAGGTACTCAAGTCATACTATGCGATAACCGATGTCTTCCTGTTCCCGTCTCTGTACGACACAGCCTCTCTGGTCATGCGTGAAGCAGCCGCATTCCAGGTACCGACCATCCTGGTCAATGAGGCAACGACTGCAAAAGGCATAACAGATGAAGAGAACGGTTTTCTCATTGACAACACTGCAGAAGCATTCGCTGATAAACTGCTGAAGGTCATGAAGCATCCTGAACTGCAGAAGAAAGCGGGAGCCGGTGCACGGGCGACGATCTACCTCCCATGGGAGAAGATCGTCGATGATGTCTACGAACGGTATATCGATATCATCGATCGCCGAGCTCATGGGCTCACCAGTCAATAACACAACGAACACCATCAGGAGAAGAACAGTTATGGAATACAACTATGTTGTCGTCGGAGCGGGGATGGCCGGCGCTACCGCAGCAAGGGCTCTGGCAGAGGCAGGGAAGAAGGTGCTTGTGATCGAGAAGAATGATCACATAGCAGGCCACTGTCATGACTACAAGAACACTGACGGGATTACCGTGCATACCTATGGTCCTCACATATTCCATACGAATGACAAGGATGCATGGGAGTGGGCAAACAGATTCACCAACTTCATCTACTATCAGCATCGGGTGCTCAGCTATGCTCACGGCCGGTACATCCCCTTTCCCATCAACCGGGATACGATTGCAGAGCTCTTCGGCACGGAATTATCGATCAACGAGGTACAGCAGTTCCTCCAGGACGAGATAGAGCATTCAAGTTTCGAGCTGCCCCTGGCTAACTTCCGGGATGCGGTAGTCTCCCAGGTGGGAGAGACGCTGTATCAGACCTTCTTTGAGAACTATACACGAAAACAGTGGGGAAGAGATCCTGAGGAACTCTCTGCTGATCTGGCAAAAAGGATACCGGTAAGAAACAATCGAGATGACCGCTACTTCTCCGATGTCTATCAGGGGATCCCGGCAGCAGGATATACCGGTATGATCAGCAACATGCTCGATCATCCAGAGATCACGGTACAGCTTCAGAGCGATTATCTCAAGGTAAGATCAACGATGAGCCCTGAGATGACGGTGTATACCGGTGAGATCGATCGTTTCTTTGACTACTGCTTCGGCAAGCTGGAGTACCGGTCTCTGAGACTTGAGTTCCGAACCTATGAGCAGAAACAGTACCAGAGAGCTGCCGTAGTCAATTATCCCAATGACTATGACTGGACAAGGATCACAGAGTTCAAACAGCTCTCAGGTGAGATCTCAGACAGGACAACACTCTGCTTCGAGTACCCCAGTGCTGAAGGAGAACCCTACTACATCGTTCCTGATGATCGGAACTCTGCGATGCGGGATGAATATATGGAAAAAGCTGCTGAGCTCGAAGCTGCGGGAACGCACCTGTTCATCGGTCGGCTTGCAGAATATACGTACTACAACATGGATCAGGTGATCACTGCGACTCTGCAGAAGATCAACAAACTCCTATGATACCACAGCAGGGAGTACCGGACAGACCGGTACTCCCTGCTGTCGCTATTTCGTTGAATCCCCGATGATCTTCAGCACATCCTCGAACGTCAGTTTCTGATAGGCATCATCACTCTTGTAGGCCTTGGGTAACCCGATGTTCTTCTTCCCGTGCTTGATGTACGGTCCATAGCGGCCTGAGTAGATCGCTACAGCGACACCCTTCTCATCCTTACCGAAATCTTTGAGCACAGTGGCCTTACCTCTTCCGGTCTTCGGCTCTGCCAGGATCTCAAGTGCCCGTTCGAGAGTCACCGTATAGAGATCATCTGCGGCCTTGAGCGATCTGAACTCACCGTCATGTCCCACATACGGGCCGAATCTCCCATTGTTGGCGATGACCTCTTTCCCGGTGTCAGGATGGGGACCGAGGATCCTCGGCAGGTGCAGGATCTTCGCTATCTCCTCTACGGACATGGTCGAGGGGTCAGTCCCCTTGGGAACACTTGCCCGTTTGGGCTTCGGTTCATCATCGCTCTTCTCACCGAGCTGGAAGTATGGTCCATAGCGGCCATTGAGCAGATAGATCTCCTTCCCGGTATCAGGATCGGTGCCGAACGATTCGGGCCCCTCCTTCTGCACTTCGATAAGCCGGATGATATCCTCATCCGAGAGATCCGCAGGCGCGATGTCTTCGGGCAGCGATGCATGGATCTCCTCTGTCGCGTCATCACTCTTACAGAGGATGTATGGACCGTATTTCCCGATATGCACCCCGTCGACACTATGGATCTGCGGCATGCTGATCGTCCGGGCCTCATCGGGCTTGATCATCTTCGCCTGACGTTCCACATGTTCCTGAAGCCCCTCATCCCCGAGGTAGAACTGCTGCAGATACTTCAGCCGATCGACAGTCCCCGTGGCGATCTCATCGAGCGTATCTTCCATGGCAGAGGTGAAGCTGTATTCGATCAGATTGGTAAAGTTCTTCTCAAGCAGCTGTATGACTCCGAATCCGATGAACGTCGGGTTCAGGGTCGTCCCCTGCTTTCGAATGTAGCCGCGCTCATACAGGGTATTGATGATACTTGCATAGGTAGAAGGTCTACCGATCCCCAGCTTCTCCAGTTCTTTGACCAGAGAGGCCTCAGTGAAGCGTGCAGGCGGCTTGGTCTCATGTCCGACAGGGTTGATCTCCAGAGGGTCGACTTCCTGTCCCTCGACAAGAGCCGGCAGAAAGGTCTCGGTACTCACCAGCTTCACTTCAGGATCATCAGACCCTTCGACGTAGGCCCGGATGAACCCGGGGAAGATGATGCGGGTACCGGTAGCGGAGAACAGGGTATCCTCCACACTGAAGACCGCCTTGGTCGATGCCTTGCGTGCCTCTGCCATCTGAGATGCGAGGGTCCGCTTCCAGATGAGTTTATAGAGGGACAGCTCCCTGCCCTCCAGTCGTGATTCTGATGGCGGTATGAACACCTCGCCTGAGGGGCGTATGGCCTCATGCGCCTCCTGTGCACCTTTGGACTTCTTGGCATACTGCCGAGGGCTCTGGGCAAGGTACTCGGCACCGTAGAGCTTCTCTATGGCCTGTCGTGCAGACTGGATCCCATCCTGACTCAGGATGGTCGAATCGGTTCTCATATAGGTGATGAATCCCTTCTCATAGAGCCGCTGAGCTGTCCTCATCGTCTCCCGGGCAGACATGCGTAATTTCCTGTTCGATTCCTGCTGCAGGGTAGAGGTGGTGAACGGCGGTGCCGGTCGGGTCTTGTTCTCTTTCTCAGTGACAGAATCAACCGTCCAGGTCTTTCCCTCAAGGCGGGAAGCCAGATCACGTGCATCCTGCTCTGAGAGCAGCAGGGTCTGTCTCTTCTCGAAGACACCTGTCCTGGAATTGAAGTCCTTGCTCCCGGTCACCCGCCTGCCGCCGACAGAGTCCAGTTTCGCCTCAAAGGATTCGCTCTTTGCTGCCCCGTCTGCAGAAAGGGAAGCTTTCAGATCCCAGTACGTACTGCTGGAAAAGAGGATACGCTCGCGCTCTCTCTCCACGATCAGACGCAGTCCGGGGGACTGCACCCGGCCTGCGGAGAGCCCGTAGGCGATCTTCTTCCACAGAAGCGGGGATATGGTGTATCCGTAGAGTCTGTCGAGGATCCTTCTGGTCTCCTGTGCGTTCACCAGATCCATATCTATATCTCTTCCGGTCTCAAGAGCCCGCAGGATGGCTTTTTTGGTGATCTCATGGAAGACCATCCTCTGACAGGGTACTTTCGGTTTGAGCACATCCTTCAGATGCCAGGAGATACTCTCTCCCTCACGGTCCTCATCAGTGGCAAGCAGTACAAGATCCACTTCCTTGAGTCTGCTCTTGAGCTCACGGATGACTTTACCTTTCCCTTTCGGTGTGACGTACAGCGGTTTGAACTCGTTCTCGATGTCGATCCCAAGACGGGACCACGGTTTGTCCTTATAGGCCTTGGGGATCTCAGCTGCGGTCTGAGGCAGATCGCGAATATGTCCTACACTTGCCTCGATGATATAGTTACTCGGCAAGAACTTCTTTATGGTCTTCGCTTTCGTAGGAGATTCGACGATTACCAGAACTTTATTTCCCATACCCTATCCTTTTGTATCATGAACGTCGCAGGCCTCCGAATGCATCAATGGCTGTTATACCAAAGAGTCGGAATGCTCAGCTACTATTTGTAACTATCAATGAATTGAAAAGTCAAGGGGGAGGAACAGGCTGTTGAGACGAAATACTCTGTATGAATAGCTTAATACCCTATTTCATAACAAAATGAAAGATTCTGCTGTCATACTCATGTCTGAACGCGATCGCCAGACCACAGCGCTGGAGGTACTCACCGGTCAGCAGCCGCATCGCTTCAGAACCTGAGCGTACCGGGTTCATCATGTGCTGTTCAAGATGCTCTGCAAGCAGCTCTCGCACCTCGTACATGCGGTCTTCCTGCAGTCCCGCAAGACGGATCTGCTCATACGCAGACCCAACAGAGAAGCGCAGTTCCCACACGAACAGGAGTGCTTCTGAACGGTCAGGCAGAACGTACATGATCGCTGCATGATGCTGCTCATACGGCGACACCAGACGGTAGAGCTCACCGGATACGATCAGATGGCGTATTCCCTTATAGGTGCTGACGGCTTCGCAGAGGAACTCACGGTCCTCACCGCTGAGTGCCAGTGGAGAGAGCTCGACACCGAACCGGCAGCTCATGGCGACAGAGCACCTGAATGCGAGGGGAAGATGCCTTCCGGTGATATGGTTGGTCTCTGAACCCACATGGGCCGCCGTGACAGACGGCGGATAGAACATACCGGTCCCCCACTGGATGAAGATCCGCTGCAGGGCATCGGTGTTGTCGCTTGCCCAGAACTCATGCGTCCTGTGCAGGGCCCCGTACTCCACCCTGCCCCCGCCTGAGGCACAGTCCTGTATCACCAGTGCAGGGTACCGTTCACCAAGGTGCTCCAGGATCCTGTAGTAGTTCTCCACATACCGGTCATAGACGGCAAAGCCCCCGGAGAGCTCCTTGATGTCCCGGTTGCAGTCCCATTTGATATAATCGATTCCCGGATTCTGATCCAGGATCTGCTCGATGGTACCGATGATCCAGATGAGGACCTCCTCGCGGGAGAGATCGAGCACATACTGTCCCCGTTCCAGTGAGGCCTCACGATGCTCAGCGCTCAGGATCCATTCCGGATGCTGCTCGAAGAGCCTGCTCCGGGGATTGACCATCTCCGGTTCGATCCACAGCCCGAAGGTCATCCCCCGCTCACGGCACCGATCGATCAGCGGGGTGAGACCGCGGGGTAATTTGGCCGGCTGCACCTGCCAGTCTCCCAGGCCCTGCGTATCATCATCTCTCGGGTAGTCACTGCCGAACCAGCCGTCATCAAGTACGAAGGTCTCTATGCCGATCCGGGCTGCACCGTCGATCATCTGCAGCAGCAGGGTCTCATCGAAATCAAAATAGGCTGCTTCCCAGCTGTTCAGGACGATGGATCTCGGGTTAGCTGCATCCGGGATCATCCGCTGCTTCGCCCATCGGTGGAACCTGCGCGATACCGTACCCCGGCCGCTCTCGCTATAGGTAAGATAGAGATGAGGCATCTGGTACGATGCCCCTGCTGTAAGTATCCGCCTGGCAGTGTCAGGATGGTCTCCCGCGATCAGAGAGATGGTACCATCGGGATCATGATCGAGCAGGAACGCCCAGTTCCCCGACCAGGCATAGGCAGCCCCGATGCAGATGCCGGTCTGCTCACCGACTGCGTGTTCTCCGTGTGAGAGGATGATCGAGGGATTCGCGAACCGGGTGGTCCTGATCCCGCACCGCTCTCCAGTGATATGGATCCCGGGGTTGAGTCTCTGCTCGTTCATATGCATCTCATGAGCCCAGCTTCCGGTACAGTTCGTCAGGACCCCTTCTTTCCAGGAAAGCGGCAGGAAGGCTGCCGCCATATAGTCGATGGTACAGGGAGTGTCGCTGCAGTTGGTCACACGGGTGTACATGCCGATCATATCATATTCATAGTCGGCCTCGATGATCAGAGAGACCTCGAGCTGCAGATACGAATCGAACAGGGACAGGACCAGGGTCTGCTCATCGGCAGCTTCACTGCCGGTAAACAGCAGTCTGGCACTGGTGTGCTGCTGCTCTGATCCTTTACTGACCCTGAAGGCCGGGCTCCTGCGGTAGACCCCGCCGAATGCCGGGTAGGCCTCGGGAGCCGAGGCGGCGCCCTCAAGGGCAGAGATCGTCCTCTCATCGGTGATCCGTGAACCGAAATAGAGCAGCTCCAGAGGAGCGCCGATCAACGTACGGTAGAGGATCGTCTGATTGGTGGTGTGGATGCCGCAGCAGCTGTTCGATCTGTATATATGTTTCATATGAACATCATATAACGAAGGTATACCTCTTTACATGTGATATGTTATGATACACATGTGATATATGACCATTTTGCCATGAACGAACAGCTGCAGATCAGACGGCCCTCTCATGCCGTCTCCTATACTCCCGGTCTGATCATCTCCTGTGCAGGCGAGAGCTGGTGGCGTGCCGGCGCAGGCTACCGGAGACCGCAGGGGAACGCCTTCGAGGTCGGCTTCGAGTATGTGCTCTCTGGTGATGCTGAACTGGATCGAGGGGGGGTCACCACCGTGGTCGGCGCGGGAGAGGTCTTCGTCTTCATGACCGGCAGCGATACCCGCTATGCCACCGGCCCATCAGGGGCCCTGCATAAGAGGTTTGCCACGCTCAACGGTACGGCACTCATGCCGCTGATGCGCAGCATGGGACTGCTTGGCCTCATGACGTTCACCCCGAAACAGCCTCAGCGGTTCCTGGAGCTGCTGACCGCCGCTCAGAAGATCCTCTCCGAACAGGGGAGTGCTGACGATATGGAGCTTTCGGTGATCGCCTGGCAGCTGCTTCAGGAGGCAGGGCGCTCCTATGCCCATACGATCGCTGAACCGGTAGAGCGGATGCTCTGCTACATCGGAGACCATCTGCATGAGGCGATCACCCTCGAAGCGGTAGCTGATGCGGTGCATGTGAGCCCCACACACCTCAACCGACTCGCGAAGAGACATCTGGGGACCTCTGTCATGGAGTACTGCTATACACAGCGGTTGCTGTGGGCACGGGAGATGCTCCTGAACACCTCCCAGCCGATCAAGGAGATCGCTCTGAGCTCTGGGTTCTCTGACCCCCTCTACTTCTCCTCCAGGTTCAAACAACGGTTCGGACTTGCCCCTTCTCTGTTCAGACGCAGTCAGCTCGGAGGCTGACCTATCCTCGCCAGTCCTCCTCCCGAGGTCTCGCGGTAGAGGGAAGGCAGGGCATGTCCGGTCTCCTTCATCACCGAGACCACCTGATCGAACGAGACCCGATGCATCCCGTCCGAGAGCAGACTGTAGTTCATATGGTTCAGAGCCCGTACCGCGGCAAGCGCGTTCCGTTCGATGCAGGGGATCTGCACCAGGCCGCCGATCGGGTCACAGGTCAGCCCGAGATGGTGTTCAAGCCCCATCTCCGCCGCATATTCGATCTGCCGGGCAGACCCTCCCATCAGTTGTGCACTGGCCCCTGAGGCCATGGCACAGGCTGTACCTATCTCTCCCTGACACCCTACTTCAGCTCCCGATATCGAAGCATGCTCCTTAACCAGTGCACCGATGATCCCTGCAGTGGCCAGTGCCCTGATGATCCTGCTTTCGGGCAGCTTGTAGACTTCCTTCTGGTACCGCAGGACCGCTGGAAGCACCCCGCAAGACCCGCAGGTGGGGGCAGTTACGACCATCCCGCCTGCAGCATTCTCCTCGGAGACCGCCAGGGCATAGGCATAGACTTTTGACCGTTTGCCCATCGGTCCGCTGAAGTGCGTAGCCTTTGCATAGTAGCCCGATGCCTTTCTCGGCAGATTGAGCCTCCGGGGAGGACTCCCTCATGATCAAGACCGGCCTTGAGGGCACTCTTCATCACCTTCCAGACTTCATTGAGATAGTCCGGAAGATCCGCATCCTCATGCTCGAACACATACTCCCACATCGGTCTTCCGCTGGTCTCACACCACTGCATGATCTGATTCATCGTATCAAGCGGATAGATATGACGCTCGGGCAGCTGCTGCTGATCTTTCACGATCTTACCGCCGCCGACACTATAATAGATCTCATGTACCCCATCGGGAAGGAGTGATATCTTCAGGGCATTGGGATGGCGGGGTAGTTCGGTCTCAGGCTGCCAGAGGACTTCACAGCTCGCCCCTGCCTGCGGGCCTCTTCCATGATGGCGACATCGGTCATATGACCTCGTCCGGTCGCAGCCAGACTCCCGTAGAGGGTCACTTCGATTTGAGAGGCTCCCCGGTGTCCCGTGAGGAACTCTTCGACCGCTTTGCGCGGTCCCATGGTATGACTGCTTGACGCGCCGTACCCTATGCGAAATATATCTTTGATGGTTTCCATACGCCATGATACCCGGTTTGCTCTCTCATGAGAAGCACCGGCAGTACCCTGTCTGTCGAAAGAGCAGCCCTTCTATCGTGCTGTCTCACACAGGCGTCTCCCTCCCGGCAGGGCAAGCGACATCTGGAGGATCTTGAGAGCTGTGACCTGAGAAGGGCTTCCGGGTCCTGCTACAGCAGGCTCTCGATCTGCGGTGCTATCTTCTCAGGTGCGACGTTCGGTGCGAACCGTTCGATGAGTCTGCCCTCCCGGTCGATGAGGAACTTGGTGAAGTTCCATTTGATCTCATCACCGAGGACTCCCTTGAGCTTTCCCAGCACCCCGCCCGATCCTGCTCTGCGAAGTTCTGCTGAGGCCTCTTTGAGCTGGACGAACAGCGGTGAGGCATCCGGTCCGTTGACATCGATCTTGGAGAAGGTCTTGAAGGAGACCCCGTAGGTGAGCTGGCAGAACTGCACGATCTCCTGATCGGTCCCGGGTGCCTGGTTGTGAAACTGATTACAGGGGAAATCGAGGATCTCGAATCCTTCATCCCGATACTTCAGATAGAGACGTTCCAGCCCCTCATACTGCGGGGTGAACCCGCAGCCGGTAGCGGTGTTCACGATCAGCAGGACCTTCCCCCGATAATCGGCCAGCGGGATATCGTGCTGATCTGCATCTTTCACGGTCACATCATATAACTGCATGGTATACGTACCTCTTGATGATAATATGCTTCTTTCCCGCCCAAAGGGCAACACCATAATACGTTTCCGAGTGATCTATCCTGTCAGAGAGATCTTTTGACAGAGACATCTCATCTCATCGGGCCCGCAGGAGATCAGAAGTATCCCGCCTGTCGCAGGCAGCGACTGCCTGCGCGTATCTGCCTGCATGATCAGATGCTGGTTCCTCAGAGATCTGCCTGAGCCCATCGATCCAGAGAAAGAACTGTCGCAGCTGGGCTCCGACGAACAGCGCCGTATCCTTCGGGATCCTCTGCTCTGAGAACCAGCGCAGCTCACAGGAGGGATCGATACTGCTGCACAGTCGTTTCGTCTTCAGTCTGCTGGTGAACAGTTCCCGGTGTAGACCCGGTAGGTGCTGCTGCCACAGAGGAAGATCGGGGCGATCGAGCACCACGGAAGAAAGCAGGGTCTCTGCTGCCGCCCTCAGAGCGGTCCTCCGGTACTCGCGAACTCCGGTCTCGGGATTCCGCAGATCGCCCTCTTCCCATTCTACTTCAGGGAACGACCACCTTGAGGCTATCTGATCATGATATCTGCAGCCGAGCAGTATCGAGATCGATCCCCACCTATCAATATGCCAGAACAGGACACCCGCCCCGTGATACGGCAGCATGTATCTCATCTGATGACCTCCTCATGCGATGCTGTACTACCATTATCACCGGGAGGTCAGACATATAGTGTCGGTGTGAACAGGACCTTCAAAAAAAACGGTGTGATCCCAGGTCTGAGGGAGCAGCCCTCTGAAGAACTCCCTCATACAGGGCACATGCAGCCTGCATATCTTTTGCAGTACCGAAGCATCCGGTGTATACTGTGCAGGAGATAGCTGCTCACTCTACTGAGACACAAAGCATCAGTCCCTCAGTCCTGCCACAGGCTGGGAACTCCTGACCAGCGGTCAGGCCGGGGAGCTGCGAGGCAGAGGAGCCTATCGTGCCGATCCCCAGGTGCAGGTACGGAGGATGTATGGGTAAGAACAGCATGGAGAGGATCATCTATATCGATGAGCTGCTGCGTGATCACAGCTTCCCGAAGAAACAGGACTTCGCAGAACACTTCGAAGTATCAGGGAAGACCATCGAAAGGGATCTCGAATACATGAGGGACCGGCTCGGAGCACCTGTAGTCTACGACAGGGAGCGATGCGGGTATTGTTATGAACAGGAGGGGTACTATATCCCTTCGTGCCATATGCAGCAGCAGGAAGCCCTTGCCCTGTTCATATCGCATTATCTGGGCAATGCATGGAAGGCGACTCCCCTTGCCGACGCTGCCCAGCGGCTGTGGAAGCGGGTATCGGGATCCATCAGTGAAGAACTGCTCATAGACACCTCGGCATTCAGTCAGACCGTCCATCTGGTCGATCAGTCGGTGGAGATCGATACCCGGTCCTGGCTCTCAGTATTCACTGCAGCTCGGAACAGGAGAAAGATCAGGATCACCTACCGTTCACAGGGAAAGGCTGCCGCCGAGCGGGTCATACGTCCCTACCGGCTGATCCATCACCGTAACAGCTGGTATGTGCTGGCGTATGACGAGAACCGGCAGATGCCGCTGATGTTCAGCATCTCCAGGATCGAAGGGCTGACCGAACTCGATGAGGCGTTCACCATACCGGAGCAGTTCTCCATCTCCGACTATATCGATCCGAGATTCGGTATCCATATCGGGGGGACCCCCTGTACCGTGGTCATTCAGCTTGAGAAGAGCCTGTTGGCAGTGGTATCAGAGCATATGCCCGCAACGAACAGACAGATCCGTCAGTGCAGTGACAGCACGTGCACGATCAGCTTCGAGACCAACCAGAGGGAAGAACTCAAGCACTGGCTGCTGCAGTGGGGTGGGAACATTGAAGTGATCGAACCTCAGGAGATGCGGGACGAACTCGCTGCGATCGGGAGATACTACGTCGACACCTATACCAAAGATACCCCCGGCACTGAAGTCCAGTGATCACAGCAGCGGCACGAACCGCACCGGTATGAGCGGCCGGGTCTGCACTTCGCCCTGCAGATCCCTGGTGATATGATAGAGGTTCTGCACCTCACCTGCAGGGCCGAGAGGAATGATCATGCTGCCTCCGGGCTTCAGCTGGCCCACCAGCTGAAGCGGCAGCTCTGCAGCCGCGGCAGTGACGATGATCTTATCGTACGGGGCATGTTCAGGCCATCCCTGTTTGCCGTCTCCTGTATGGTAGGAGATGGTATGATAGCCGAGCTCTTCAAGGGTCTGCTCTGCACGCAGGGAGAGCTCACTGATACGCTCTACGGTATAGACATGAGAGGCAAGCAGCGAGAGCAGGGCGCTCTGGTACCCGCTTCCGGTCCCGATCTCAAGGACCCTGTCAATGCTCTTCAGCTGCAGTCTATCGGTCATGTAGGCTACGATGAACGGCTGACTGATCGTCTGGCCGAAGCCGATGGAGAATGGCGAATCCACTGAGGCGAATGATGACAGATGGGCTGACATGAAGGCTTCTCTGGGAATGGATTCCAGCTTTTCGATCACCTCACGGCGTATCCCGTCCCAGCTGCAGGATCTGTTGATCATGTCATGGCTGCAACCCTTCCCGGTTCTCTCATCGTTCATAGGTACCCCCTTGTTTGATCCGGCACCTTCATCATACGACTTGATGGGCGATCGAACAATATCAGAAGGGGCAAGAATCTCTCTATCCCTGCATCCAGAGCAGACATGGGTATCTCTGTTCAGGTGAATGGTTCATACTACCTATGGTCATCAGGGCCTCTCAAGGGGTACAGTATCAGTACTGCAGGGAGCCGTATCGCTTCTGCATATACACATCAAGATCTGACAGAGAAGGTATGATATGACAGAGACAGCTATCAAGGACCATTCACTCGAAGAGCGACTCAATGCGCTCACGCATGCAGCCGGTGCAGGGATGAGCATCGCTGCGCTGGTGTTCCTGCTGGTGCTCATTCCCGGCGGTCCTGCCGGGAACACTGCCAGGATCGCCTTCAGCATCTACGGGGCGTGCCAGATCCTGCTCTACCTCTCCTCGGCGGTGACCCATCAGTTCTCTGATAAACAGAACGTGTATCATATTGCCCGTATCTTCGATCAGCTTGCGATCTACTACCTGATCGCAGGCACCTACACACCTATAGCTCTTCTGGTGCTGCCCGATCCCTGGAGGACTCAGATGCTGATCAGCATATGGGGCCTGGCAGCTCTCGGGACGCTCCTGAAGGCCTGGATCTTCCAGAAGCAGCATAAGCTCACCGATATCCTCTATGTGCCGATGGGATGGCTGGTCATCCTCTTTCTCAAGCCGCTGCAGCAGCATGCGCCGGATGGGTTCCTCACCCTCCTGATGGCAGGTGGGATCATCTATACGGTCGGGATCATCTTCTACCTCACACGGAAGATCTATCTCAGTCATGTGATCTGGCACCTGTTCGTGATCGCAGGCAGCATCTGTTTCTATGCGGCCTTCGCACGCTATCTCATATGAACAGCTGAGAAGGGGTGAAGATATCTCAGTGATCATCGGCAGCAGCAAAGGTGGTATATCTGGTGCCGTTGCTGTGGAGGATCTGCAGCCCGGTCTGTTCTGCGATGCAGTGCAGGGTCTCAAGCGTATAGAATGAGATATGCGTGGCATCCCTGATATAGTGCCAGTCGAAGAACTGCTTTCGATCATCGGGGTGGAACAGGGTCATGACCGAAAGAATGCCCTGTTCGCCAAGCAGCTGCCTGAAGAGCCTGAAATAGGGTAACGGATCCTGAAGATGTTCCAGGACCTCCGTGCAGGTGAGCAGGTCGTACCGCTTCCCCCTGTAGATCCTCTCAGGGGCATAGTAGAGATCATAGATATCCATCTCATAGCCGTGATACCGTTCCAGGATCTGTGCGAGGACCGGTGACGGTCCGCTGCCGAAATCGAGTCCCCGACGGCCGGACCCCGCATAGCCGAAGACGGCATCCTCGAGGAATCGATAGAAGTACGCGACGTAGCGGGGATCATCGATCGAGTTGTTATGATAGTCATAGAGCCTGAGCTCCGCTTCGGGAGAGAGCAGATGCTGTGGGTCTTTTGCGATGAACCGGCACGCAGGACAGCGGTGGTACAGCGTCCCGTGCTTCGGGTCTCTCAGCTCCTCGGTTCGTTCTGTGCATATGATACAGGTATTGCTCACTTGGGATCTCCTTGACTGGGGCCTTTCCATCATAGCCCGGATGAGACGGTTTGGGTACCGTCAGTGCATACCACCGGAGAGCGGTACACTATCAGCCGCGACCACGGGTATCACCCCGGAGCGGTCGTGATCCACCTTCTGGTGGCACTCTGCAGCTGGCAGATCAGAAGTATCCATGCACACAAGACCTGCAGATCAAGCATCTTTTTTCACATTATATCTTTGTCCCCTGCCCGTTTTCGGGTATAGTGACTGCATGACGTTACAACAATTCAACAGGATCGTAGAGATCCGGACAAAGATCATCAGTATGGGCACGTTCATCTCAGGTAGTCTCTATGCACTGGTGGTGACCGGAAGCTGGTCATGGACCCGCTTCCTGCTCATGTGGCTCTCAGTCCTCTTCATCGATATGGGAACCACGGGGTTCAACAGCTACTATGATTATATACGAGGAACGGACAACGCGGATTATAATCTTGAGCGTGACAAGGTCCTTGTCCATGAGGGAGTACCGCCGATCCTCGCCCTGCTGATCTCGCTTGCCCTCTTTGCCGCTGCCGGGATACTCGGTCTGGTCCTGGCGATCAGCACCAGCATCTATCTCATCCCGGTCGGTGCACTGTGCATGCTCGTGGGCTACACCTATACCGGGGGTCCCTACCCGATCTCCCGGACCCCTTTTGGTGAGCTGTTCGCAGGAGGCTTCCTCGGCAGTGCCCTCTTCATGATCAGCTTCTATGTACAGAGCCTCTCGATCAGCATGGAGATCTTCCTGGCATCGATCCCCTTCCTGCTGCTCATAGCCCTGATCCTTACGGTGAACAACACCTGTGACAGGGTCGCAGACAGTGCAGCCGGCAGAAGGACTCTGTCGATCATCTTCTCAGGACGTGTGATCAGGGCCCTCATGCTGCTGATGATCATCATCGCCTACCTGCTCCCGTTCATCTACAGTGCCGTCGGGCTCTACCCTGCAGCTTCGATCATATTCATGATCCCTGCGGCGCTGCTGTCGCTGTTCACCTACCGTGCCATGGTGAGACAGGGCTTCTCTCTGGAGACCAAGGGGCTCTCCATGGGCGGGGTCTCGAAGATATTCCTCCTGTATACTCTGGCCTTCTCTCTTGCCATGATCACAGCACTGCTGTGATCACAGCTGCTGCCGCTCCCCCGGAGGAATGACAGGATCAGTGAGCAGCATGAGTGATGCAGATGTTATAATCTCCATATGATTCTTGCATAATCTGTACATGGCTGTATTGAAGCAGCCATACCACACTGCCGTGCAGCTTCTCAGGACAGAGACCGGCTGCACCCGAGGAGAGCGCCATGACAGCAGCTGCAGGAGAGAGGGTCCACTACCTGGATATCGCAAAAGGGTTCGCCATCCTGTTCATGTTCACCCAGCACTGCATGCTGGTACATGAATACGAAGGTGGTGATTCCATGCACTGGCTGTCAGTACTGTTCACCATCGCGGGAACGGCACCAGCTGCCCCTGTCTTCATGCTCATCATGGGGGTGTTCCTCATGAAGTCGAAGAAGACGAAGAACCAGCAGATCATACGAGGCATCAGACTTCTGGCACTCGGATTCCTCCTGAATCTGCTGCGGCTGCCAATGATGCTGCCCGAAACGACAGGGCAGCAGGGGCTGGTACAGCAGACCGTGCTGAACATCCTCATATTCAATGATATCCTGCAGCTGGCAGGCTTGTCTGTCATCATAGGGGCACTGCTGAAACCCTTTATGAGCACCAAAGTATTCCCGCTCATTGTATGCACCGGGATCCTTCTGGTATCGCCGCTGCTATGGGGACTCTTCCCTGAGAACATCCCGCTCCTGATGCTGTGGGGGGAGGTAGAGCCGGTCCATTTTCCCGTGTTCCCATGGGTGGTGTATCCGCTTCTGGGTATGTATCTCAGCAGATATCTGCTGCAGCCCGCACAGCAGCTCGATGCATGGCTCAGGCGTTCAGCTCAGCTTGGCTTCGCCCTGGCAGTCATAGGAGGTATATTCCTCATCCTGGAGCTGTTCCCTCTGGGTGACTACAGCAGAAGCGGACTGGGGCTGCATCTGCTGATGATCGGTTTTATCGGCATCTGGCTCAGACTCTGCCGTATCATCGAGCTGCACCTGTCACCAGAAAGCCGGTTAGTAGCAGCCCTGACGTTCATGAGCATCAATATAACGATGATCTACTTCATCCAATGGGTCCTGTTCAGCTGGAGAATCCTCATATTCGGAGCCAATGAGCAGGGTCCCTACACAGCGGCACTCATCGGACTCGGGGTCCTGGCCCTCACCTATGGGCTGGTCAAGATGAAGAAGGTTCGATCCATACTGGCTTTCACCCGAGTCTGAGAAGCAAAGATCAGCTGATGCTGTTGTGATTCAGGAGGGCACCCTGATCATCTTGAGAAGGGTCATAGAGGTCCCACCCCAACCCTCTCTTCATGCACCTTCCTGTCAATGAACTCACGAATGAACGCCTGAGCATCATAGCTCATACGTCGTATACAGCCGGTTCCCTTGTGAAAGACTCTCTTATGATCATCATCTGTGTATCGATAGTACCGGTATGGGGAACCAGCCGATTTGGAGGGTTTTGGGTAATTCTTCGTCATATTTTCCACCATAAATTATCAACTGGCATCACTCGTGGTAGCATATGAGTCCACTTTTCACCCATACCACCCACCGTAGTAAAACTATAATATATTTTATTGTATGGAGTTAGGAAGGAAGCGGCTGAAGGGAGTCGAACCCTCGTCACGAGCTTGGGAAGCTCGGGTAATACCGTTATACGACAACCGCAGGTCACCAGTAGTGGTCAATGAACATTATACAAGATTACTCATAATATGCAACTACCTTGGACGATTAATTGAACAGAAGATAGTAGGCTGCCTCAAGATTCTGATTGATCCCTGCCCCGATCACGACATCACCGAGGAAAGAGCTGAAACCGATACCGAGGGCAGCTCCATAGGAGAGGTCCATGACATCAAGGGAAGGTGTGCCTTCCCAGGTGACCCCGGCACGAGCCTGCCCCAGTCCGTAGATGTCTATCCCGAGCTGTTCGGAGAGTGAATCGAACCGGTACTGATACTGCACTCCTGTCATCGCTATATCATCGACGACCTGATGATCAGGAAGGTAGCCGGGGACACCGTCCCAGCCCCCGAGATCGAAACTCAGCTGTTTGGCAGAGAATCCCCCGGCATAGGAACCCAGCAGAAGATCATAGGAGAGTGTGCCGTTCTGACTGACAGGTATATGATTCTCTATCGCCAGGCAGAACCGCTCATACCAGTCATTACCTGCGATCAGCGGAATGTCAAGATTGATAGAACTGATGATCCCCTGATGCAGGAACCGTTCATGTTCGGTAGTCTTCCAGGAGAGAGCAGGGCCGAGCAGCAGTGCAAGATGCGTATCATACGTCGTGCCTGATCCAGAGATCTGCTCCAGCCACACTACCTGCTCTTCGACTCTGATACCCAGTTCAACGAACTTCCCTAACAGTATCCCGAACTCCTGCTCTGCAGAGAGCATCAGGGACCGATAGGGTATATCCTGCTGGTCTGGAGTCCAGAAGGATCCCTCATAGAACTTGACATGGGGATTGAAATAGACGGACTCGCCGAACGGTGCGAAGAGCTCGAGATCGACAGACAGATCACTCCCCAGGGCAGCATTGAGTGCGACATAGGCATACGTATCGAACAGTTCGGAGAAGACCAGTGAGGTTGTCACGGCAGGTACCACATAACCGGACTCTTCCAGTGCGAAGGAGATACCACTGTCCATACTCACTCCCAGACCGAAGGTATGACGACCTCGCAGCGAGGGGATCGCCCTGATCTCCAGATCATGACCTCTCTTGCTCCCACCGGCAGGGACCAGCCGGTAGGAGATGGAGGTATACCGCCCGGAACTGACGATACGATTTGAGAGGATCTCAAGCTGCTCCATGGTCTGTTCAGAAAGCTGTCCGTTCTCAAGACGCGTGAACAGTTCGATGGGAAATCTCTCATCCTCATCAGCCAGGATAATATCCCCGTATGTCTGAGGCGGCAGTGCATCGTAGGCACCTTCACGGTCATAGGCCCTGGGTAAACAGGATCGGGTCTTGTTGATTCGATCACGAAGGACTGTCAGTTCTGCCTCCATGGACCGTGCAGCCTCCTCCCCCCGGATGAAGAACTCGTCATACCGGTTGAACTGAGACAACCCCAGACCGGTCAGATCCGGTTCGATCAGCACATCCGCCAGTTCTCCCTTCCCCTCCTCCGTTGCTTCGACGACGATGGTGACGTAGCGATAGAGCACCTCAAGCGGAGAAGACAGATCATCTATGGAGAGATACGGTTCGGTATCGACATCGACGGCGATCACGATATCTGCTCCCAGATCGATAGCGACATCGATCGGAAGATTGTTCTTGGCCCCTCCATCGATATAGTAATGACCATCGATCTCATGGGGAGGGAAGAGCGTGGGAATGGACATGGTGGAACGCATGGCATCTATGACTCTCCCGGAATCGAAGACCTTCACGTCCCCGCTGATGATATCGACCCCTACCATGCGAAGGGGTATGGGGAACTGGTCAAAATCCTCGATGGAGGACAGACTGGCGGTGAGTTCACTCATCATGGTCATGATCTTCTGATCTGATATGAGTCCGAGGGTCTTCCCTACTCCCTTCTCATCGAAGGAGAGCGAGATCAGGTGGTTACGGCTGTCGATGATGGGTCCGAAATAGTAGTTCGAAAGACTCGTGGGGGCGGTGAACAGTCCGAACCAGTCGGTCCGATCCGCTATCTGCTCAATATCTCTGGGAGTATGACCAAGCGCATAGAGTCCGCCGATCAGTCCGCCCATGCTCGTACCAACGACCATATCGATGGGAATACCGATCTCATCGATCACTTTCAGAGCCCCTACATGGGCGAAGCCCAGCGCCGCTCCTCCCGAGAGGACCAGTGCAACGACAGGTCTGTCGCCTGATTCCTCACCACTGGTCCCGGGCTGAGCAGTGACAGGTGCCGGAAGAGCCAACATGGAACACAGAAGAATCACAGATATCGGTAACAGTCTCATCACTTCTCTCTCTTGAGTTCATTCACTGAGGGGTCATACACAGTATACCATATGTGGGGGGAGTGAAACCAGCCCTAGCTCAGCAGGCTGCCGATGATACCGGGATTACCGTTCATGAACGATTTCCAGTCCATCTCCTTCTTCGACTGCAGCTGCAGTCTTGTGACACCGAGCAGCCCGCTGCCGGTGGCAATGATCAGTCCTGCAGAACCCGATGCACCAAGCACCATACCGGGGACTATCGTATCTTCCAGAGGGACTCCAGGAAGCTCTCCATCGTACGGGAGGGCATAGGTGAGCATCAGCACACGATCGTGGAAGTGCGTGAAGGCTTTCGGCCAGGGGTAATAGGCACGGATCGCACAGCTGATCTTCGAGGCGCTTCCACTCCAGTCTATCAGGGCATCCGACCTGTCGACGAAGGTGCAATAAGTCGCCAGAGCATCATCCTGCGCTACCGGTGTGATCCCTGAGGAACGGTACTCCTTCAGCGTGTGTACCAGCAGTTCAGGGCTCAGTTGCGACACGGTATCAGAGAGTGTCTCTGTCGTCTCACACCCATCGAGTCCGATCGGCAGCTGCGAGAGGATATCGCCGGTGTCCATCTTCAATGCGATCTTCTGGATCGTGATCCCGGTGGATCGATCCCCTGAGAGGATCGCAGCCTGAATAGGAGCACAGCCGCGGTAGGACGGCAGCAGTGAGGGATGCACATTGACCCCGCCAAGAGGGAACAGCGAGAGGAATCTCGGGCCGAATATCCTTCCATAGGCGAAGGAGACCAGCAGGTCCGGCTGCAGAGCAGCGATCTCTTCACGAGCCTGCCGATAGAGGTGTTCATGCTGGATGACCGGTATGCCGAGTTCCAGTGCCTTGATCTTGACTTCTGTAGCGCTCATCTGTTTACCCCGGCCCTTCTTCCTGTCAGGATTGGTCAGGACCCCGACTACCGTGAAGGTAGCAGCCAAAGCTTCCAGAGAGGGGACAGCGATCGCAGGACTGCCGGCAAAGACGATCCTCATACGCGTTTGTACTTCTTTTTACTCTTCTTATGATAGGTCTTCATCAGTCGTTCCCGTTGTTCTTCAGAAATGCGATCGATGAAGAGCACCCCGTTCAGATGGTCATTCTCATGCTGTATCACCCGGGCAAGCAGGCCTTCAGCCTTGAGGACGAACGCCTTGCCGGTAACGTCCTGGGCCTGGACCGTGATCGACTGAGGTCTTCTCACTTCCGAGAATACCCCGGGGACACTCAGACACCCTTCTTCGAAATCGATGAGTTCCTGTGAAGTCTCTATGATCTCAGGGTTGATGAACACCCGTGGCTCATCCCCCTGTGCATGCGTGATGAACATCCGCTTTGATACTGCGATCTGCGGGCAGGCAAGACCGATACCGTTGTCAGTCTCCATCGATTCGAACATCGCATCTGCAAGGACCTTGAGTTCGGATCCGAACTTAGTTATCGGTTCTGCCTTCTCACGCAGAACATCTTCTCCAATCGTCACTATATCTAACATAGCTGTATGATACATAAATTCATATATGAGCGTCAATCAAATCAGAGGAGATTTACCGGATCAAGATCTATTTCCATATAGACTGCCGAATCTGCGGCATACCGTCTGAGAAACTGATCAACGCAGCGGTGCAGCTCTTTGAACTGCGTTGCCTGTATCAGTATGTGCCACCGGTAGTTCTGCGCTATCTTGGAGATGGGAGGTTCTGCAGGGCCGAGGATCGTGACCGACGGGCACTTCTCGTGAATGATCACCTCTTCCAGGAGGTCTGCCGCTGTCACCGCAGCCTGTTCAGCACGCTCTGCCTTGCGGGCTCTGAAGACCAGACGGCACATCCGTGTGACAGGAGGGAATCCGAGCATCTCACGGTCCTTGAGTTCCTGTTCATAGAAGGACTGCACATCACCGAGCGCGGCCAGCCTGATCGCCGCATTCTCCGGCTGATAGGTCTGAATGATGACATTACCGGTCTTGCCGAACCGCCCTGCCCTTCCTGCCACCTGCAGCAGCAGCGAGAAGGTACGTTCCTGAGCCCTGAAGTCCGGCAGGTGCAGACCGCTGTCTGCCAGCACGATCCCCACGAGTTCCACACCGGGGAAGTTCAGTCCCTTGGCTACCATCTGCGTACCAAGGAGCATGTCGATATTCCCCTCCCTGAAGGAGTCGAGGGTCTGTTTCAGATGCTCCTTCTTCTTGGTGGAATCGGCATCCAACCTGCCGATCCGTGCAAAGGGGAACAGCCCATGCACCGCTTCTTCGACCAGTTCCGTACCGAACCCGGAGTATCCCACATCAAGTGACCCGCATTCAGGACAGACCTTGATCGGTGCCTGAGAGTACCCGCAATAGTGGCAGACCATCCTGTTGCGTTCCTTATGATAGGTAAGTGCGACAGAACAGTGTTCACAGGTCATCTCATAGCCGCAGCTCCTGCAGTGAAAGAAATACGAGAACCCCCGGCGATTCAAAAAGAGGATCACCTGCTTTCTGCGGTCGAGGACCTCCTTGATCATCTTCTGCAGTCTTGGTGAGATGATCGATGGACAGGTCTTCATGTCGACGATCTGCACACCGGGCATGCTGCCGCCTGAGACTCGCAGCGGGAGGTCCAGGCGGTGGATCCTGCCCTGCTTCATCAGTCTCCAGGCTTCCAGAGAGGGGGTGGCACTGCCCATGACCACAGATGCTCCTGCATCCTGGGCCCTTTTGATCGCGATCTGACGTGCATGGTAGCGGGGAGTGGAGCCGGCCTTGTAGGTATTCTCATGCTCCTCATCGATGATGATCAGTCCGATATCATCGCAGGGGCAAAGACCGCACTGCGGGCCCCGATGATCAGGTGCACTTCATTCCGACGGATCTTGAGCCACTCCTTGAGCCGCTGTGACGGGGTGAGTGCAGAATGCAGGATAGCCACGTCATCTGCGAAACGGGTACTGACCATCGCAGCGAGCTGATGGGTCAGAGAGATCTCGGGAACCAGATAGATCACACTCCTGCCTCCGGCGATGACCTTCTGTGCTGCCTGAAGGAAGACCTCGGTCTTTCCCGAGCCGGTGACCCCGAACAGATAGTACAAGCTGTGATCATCCTCACAGATACTGCGTAAGGCCTCCTTCTGGGGTACAGAGAGTTCCAGGTCCTTTGCTTCAGGGATCTCCTCGAGCCCGAGTGCAGGCAGATCGATCTCTTTCCGTCCACCCGGGATCATGAGCGCGAGGGCCTCACCCTGTGAACAGAAATAGAGCGCAGCCATCCAGGAAGCCAGTGCGATCTGATCTTCCCCGAAGACCGCCTCCTTGTCGATCACCCGCTTGATCGGCTTCACCGTGAACCCTTCAGGCTTCCTCTCATGGGTCGCGATCACATACCCGGTGAGAGATCTGCCGCCAAAGGGAGCTGTGACGCGATACCCGATGGCACAGGTCATCTCAGGAGGAAGCTCATAGGTGAACGAGCTATGGACAGGGAGGCTGAAGAGCACGTCAAGATACACTCGGCTAGTCCTCGTCGTTCAGTTCGTTCACACAGGAACGAAGTCTTTTGAGATCTTCCCATACCGGGGCACGGAACTTTTCAGGATAGCGGAGCACCGCACTCGGGTGATAGGTCACGACAAGAGGTATCCCGTGAAATGAGTGGGTCTGTTCGCGAAGGCGTCCCAGACTGTCTGTGGTATCCAGCAGGATCTGAGAAGCGACCAGACCCAGACACAGGAGCATCTCCGGCTGCAGCAGCTCGATCTGACGGAGCAGATACGGGAGACAGGCAGCCTGTTCATCAGCACTCGGATCACGATTCTCCGGAGGTCTGCATTTCACGATGTTGGTCATATACAGATCCTGTTCCCTGGTGAAACCGATCGCATGCATCCATCGATCAAGATAACTGCCGCTGCGCCCGACGAACGGGATCCCGCTCTCATCCTCCTGTGCCCCCGGTGCTTCACCGATGATCATCACCTGAGGTCGTGCGGCTCCCGCTCCCGGAACCGGATTCCTGCGGGTCCTCGACAGACCGCACCGGGTGCACGAGTGGACCGCAGCTCGCAGTGACTCCATATCCAGCTGCGAGATCCCCGTCTGGATCTCAGGTTCTTCCCCGCACGTGAGGCTGCCGCACAAGCGGACAGATCCGGGACCTGAGCAGCTTCGGTCCTCTCACATGTTCCCTGAAGAAGTGCCTGTGCATCATCAAGAAGTGTCCAGAGCCGAGTGGCCCGGTTCACGGTATCATCATGTTCGTTCATATACTATCCTTTCCAGACAGAGCCCCTGAGGGGCTGCAGTCGACCCGACCTGCGAACGATCCCCGCCGGCAAGGATCGTTCCCATGCGCTGCGGGTCGTCGCAGCTCTGTGCAAGCGAGAGCATGGTCCCTACCAGAGAACGGACCATCTTCCAGAGAAAGGCATTGCCGGTGATGGTGAAGACCAGTGCGCTTCCCTCTATGTGCCAGCTTGCCTGCTGCAGATCCCTGATCTTCGAACGGCTTGCATCACCAGCTGCCGTGAAGGCAGAGAAATCATGCGTCCCGACAATATGAGCACAGTACCCGTTGAGCAGCTGTATATTCGGAAGTGACGGCACAGCAAGACAATAGCGGCTGTTCATGGGAGTCCTGTCGGCATAGGTGCGTACCACGTACCGGTAGTGCCTGCAGATCGCATCATAGCGGGCATGGAACGTATCGGGCATCTGCACACTCTCATTGATCCTCACATCAGCAGGCAGTCTGCTGTTCAGGGCATTCTTGAAGCGGTCTGCCGGTATGGAGGCGATATCGGTATCGAAATGTGCTACCTGTCCTGCTGCATGCACCCCTGAATCAGTACGACCTGATCCATGGATCCTCACATCATGTCCGTGCATGCTCTTGAGTGCCCGTTCTATCTCCTGCTGGACCGTACGTTGTGCATGCTGTATCTGCCAGCCGCAGAAATCGGTCCCGTCATATCCTATGGTAAGTTTGATCCTTCTCACTTGCTCGTCCCTGTCTGCTTTGATTCATCTCTCCAGGATCACCACTGCAGCAGCGACCCCCGACTCATGGGTAAGAGAGACATGGGTGTACTGCGCTCCGATCTCTGCGTAGATACGTCTTGCCTGTCCATGCAGGATGAGAAACGGCCGACCGAACTGGTCATGCGACACCTCTATCTCAGAGAACCCCATACCGCGCATCCCCCTCCCGGTCGCTTTGCCGAAGGCTTCCTTCACGGCGAACCGCGAAGCCAGCAGGATGTGTCTGGGCTCTGTACTCTGCAGGATCTCCTCATATTCATTGCTATGGAGAAACCGCTTCATGAACGCATGATCCTCTCCATGTGCGATCATCCGTTCGGTCTCAACCACATCTATTCCCAATCCTATGATCATAGTCGTGCTATTCCTTGTTCGTCAGCTGGATACGGACCTCTGCCGGATCAAGTTCGATCTGCACGTCGTTCATCGATTTGACGATATCCCCGGTTCTGAGGGTCAGGGGTATCGTGATCAGCCCTTCGGTGACCACCTGCGATGCATCGAGCACCACGTACAGATCATCAGGGTAGATCATGAAGATGTCATCTTCCCCCCCGGTGATGGTGACATTCACCATATCGGGATAGGTACTGCTGACATAGAAGGCCTCCTGGGTCTCCACATGCAGCGGTACCATGAACGATCGCTGATCGACCATGATCATCTGCACGAAGAAGAACAGCAGGACGGCTGTCAGCAGGGAGATCACTTTCGCAGGCCATTCAAAGACGACCCATTGGAGGATCTATTCTGCTTCATCCATCCCCTCCTCGATATCTTCAGGTGTCACATCATAGTAGTTCAGCAGCGCGATGAGCATCTTCTTGATCGTCTCAGGCACCAGATCATAATAGAGGTTCGCATGGTATGCGACTGACAGGGCACCAGTCTCCTCTGATACGATCAGGACCACCGCATCGGTATCCTCGGCCATGCCCAATGCAGCCCGGTGTCTTGCTCCGAAACTCTTCCTGATGTCAGACTGTTCACTCAAGGGCAGAAAACAGCCGGCAGAGATGATCTTCCGGCCCTGGATCACCACAGCTCCGTCGTGCAGCGGGGTATCATGATCGAAGATCGTCAGGATCAGCGTACTGGAGAGATCTGCGTTCAGACGTGTCCCCGATTCCAATGTCTGTCTGAGCCCGAGCTTGCGGGGAAAGACGATCAGCGCTCCCCTGCGTTTGGTCGACAGGACATCGAGGGCATTGATGATCGTATCGATCTGATCACTGGTGGTCTGGCTGCCGAAACGGAACAGACCGTATCCACCGCTCCACAAGCGGGTGAAGCCCATACGCAGCTCTGGCTGGTAGATGATGCCCATGAAGATGATGACCACCGGAGTCACTTCGTGAAACAGCCACAGAACGGTAGAGAGCTCTGCCAGATAGGCCAGAAGATAGAGACATGACAGATATACGAGGATCTTGACCAACTGCACAGCGTTGGTCTGTGCCAGAGTGATATAGACCTTGTAGAGCAGGAATGTGATGATGCTGATGTCGATGATCGGGATGATGATATCTCTGACATACCATATTTCTAGAATGGGACCCATGCAAGCTCCTTTTTCCACCTATAGCAGTATAGAGTCAACAGCCATTAATCACAAGAGCGGTGCGATCAAACGAAAAACCGAATTCCTGAATTTCTTCACTTCAGAGAGCTTCATGTAGGTATCCAGATCCAGCAGCTGTGAGTTCTGACAGTCGATCTCGAACTGTCTGATGAACTCCTGCGTGATGCTCTTGTCATACATGATAGCATTGAGTTCATAATCAAGGAAGAAACTTCGCTGGTCCATGTTGCAGCTGCCCATGGTCACCGGACCATCATCGATGATCACCACCTTACTGTGAAAGAACCCCGCTGTATAGAGGTATATATGTACCCCGGCCTTGAGCAGCGGTTCGAAGAAGGTGAAAGCCACCCAGAAGGGGATGCGCTTATCGGGGTTTCCGGTGATCATCAGATTGACTTCGATGCCGCTGAGCGCCGCATTCTCCAGCGCGACAGCGATACTCTCATCAGGTACGAAATAGGGACTCTGTATGATCACCCGCTCGTTCGCATTGGTGATCATGGTAAAATAGAGCTGCAGGATGGCATTCCAGTCCGAGTCCGGTCCGCTGGTGATCAGCTGCACACCACTGGTGGTGCTCAGATCCGTATCCAGATGAGCCCCGGAGAAGAACCTCTCCAGAGCAGGGAGGGTGCCGCCGCTGTTGGACCAGTCAGCCAGAAAGATCGATTGGAGGATGAACGAAGAGGGACCCTGCACTCTCATGTGCGTATCTCTCCAGGAATCGAACCGCCTCCCTCCGTCTATGTACTCCTTGCCGATGTTCATCCCGCCGGTATAGGCGATCACATTGTCTATGACGACGATCTTTCTGTGGGTACGATAGTTCATCAGTCGTGCAGATACGATGTTCCCCGGGTCGAGGAAGTTCCGCTGCTCCACACGGCTCCTTTTCAACGATCGTCTGCCCTTGTGGGAGAATGTCAGTTTCGAACCCGCACCGTCAACGAGCAGACGCACTTCTACCCCGTCGGCTGCTTTCTTCCTGAGAATCGACAGGATCCTCCGTCCCACCTCATCGTCCCTGAAGATGAAATACTCAAGATGGATCGAGACCTCGGCGTCTTCCAGATCACTGATCAGATCATCAAAGAGCTCAGCTCCCTGATGATACAGTCGTATCGTGTTGCCATTGGTGATGATCGCATTCGCACTCTTCATCGTGAGGGTCATGATCTTGTGCATATCAGAACCGAGCAGATCCTTCTCTTCAGAGATCGAATCAGACTGAAGATCGAGCACCTCACGCAGATGCTCTCCAAAGAGATGTTCAGGTCGCTGTCTCACCATCTTCTTTCTACGCCAGTTGATCCCCAGCAGGACATAGAGCAGGACCCCCAGATAGGGGATCAGGAAGATCGCAAGGATCCAGGCGACACTCGACTGAGGGGTCTTGTTATCGAGGAGGATCTGTATGCTGAACGAGACCGCAAGGATGATGTACAGTATGTAGAATATGGAGAATCCACCTATGAGCACGTACCTACCGCCTTTTGTGCCGGGTGCGGTCATGCCGCACCCGGAGAAGAGATCAGTCAGTCCAGTCGAGCGTTCGATCCACTGCTTTATGCCAGCAGCGCAGTTTCTCCTGACGGACATCCTGATCCATCGCAGGGGTCCATCGCTCTTTCTCCTTCCAGTGTCTGGCGACTTCTTCCTTGTTCGCCCAGAACCCGGTCGTAAGACCGGCTGCATAGGCAGCTCCGAGCGCAGTGGTCTCGGCCACCACCGGGCGGATGACCGGGGTCTCCAGGATGTCTGACTGGAACTGCATCAGCAGTCTGCTGTTCGTCAGACCGCCGTCGACTTTCAGCTCATGGATCTCGATACCTGAATCACGTTCCATCGCATTGAAGATATCTGTTGCCTGAAAAGCTGTCGCTTCCAGTACAGCACGGGCGATATGAGCCGATGTGGCATACCCGGTAAGACCGGCGATGACTCCTCTGGCATCAGAACGCCAGTAGGGGGCATAGAGTCCTGAGAATGCAGGGACAAAATAGACTCCACCGTTGTCCTCGACCGTCTCAGCGAGCACATCGAGTGCAGGGGCACTCTCTACCAGTCCGAGATTGTCCCGTGTCCACTGGACCAGAGAACCGGCTACCGCTACCGACCCTTCCAGAGCATACACAGGAGGCTCTCCTGCCTCCTGATAGGCAACCGTTGACAGAAGACCCTGAGTCGAGACACAGAGCTTCTCCCCGGTGTTCACCAGAAGAAAACATCCGGTGCCGTAGGTGTTCTTCCCGGTCCCTGCCGTGAAGCATGCCTGCCCGAACAGAGCTGCCTGCTGATCACCGAGGATACCGCATACCGGGACCCGTCCCTCGACCGGTCCGTCTGCTGTGGTGTGACCGTAGACCTCCCCGATCGATGGTGCTATTCTCGGCAGTGCTCGAGCAGGCACATCCAGCAGTTCGAGCAGCTCCTCATCCCAGGAGAGAGCGGCGATGTCCATCAGCAGATATCGGGAGGCGTTCGTGACATCGGTGATGAACGAACCACCATCCACACCGCCGGTCAGATTCCAGGTAAGCCATGCATCGATCGTACCGATGGCCGCTTCACCATTCAGGGCCGCTTCACGCAGTCCCTGGACGTGTTCGAGCAGCCATACGATCTTCGATCCTGCAAAATAGGGGCTGAGCATGAGTCCGGTCTTCTTCTTGATCATTTCAGCATGATCAGAGGTGACAAGTTCGTCTATGAAGGCCTTGCCTCGAAGGTCCTGCCAGACGATCGCATGGTGATAGGGTATGCCGGTCTTCCTGTTCCAGGCTACCACGGTCTCCCGCTGATTGGTGATACCGATCCCCGATATATCATCAGCAGTCGCCCCGACCTGTTCCATAGCCGCAGCGATGACCGTCTTGCACCGCTCCCAGATCTCCAGTGCATCATGCTCTACCCAGCCGGGCTGCGGGAATATTTGCTTATGCTCGATCTGGTGAGAGGCTGCGATAGCCCCGTCATGATCGAACAGGATGAATCGTGTGCTGGTCGTCCCCTGATCCAAAGATCCTACATACCTCTTGTTACTCATGTATCACTCCTACTATGCTGTTTTTTATTTCAGTATATCGTCATTTACCGCAGGTTGCAAAGAGGGTATTCCCCTATCACTGCGTACAAGCGACCCATCTTCGCACCGCGAAGAGTCCGACCGATGCCACCAGGATACCCAGCAGGGCACCGGTGATATCGGCGACGAAGTCCAGGAACTCACAGCCCCTTCCCACATACGGCTGCAGGATCTCTATGGCACCGCCGATCAGGGCACAGTAGAGGATGACCAGCAGGGCTCTCATCGGCCACGAACGATCCTTCATCCCGGGGTGCAGGGAGATCGTCGAGTACGTGATGGCACCAAGAGCCGCATAGGCGAGAAGATGAGAGAGCTTATCGGCATTGGAGACAGAGAACACGGCCTGCCTGATCGGAATGAGCGAGAGAAGTATCACGATACTGTTGACAGCAAGCCACAGAGACAGACTCACCTTCCAGAGGATCCGTTCATAGTTCATGGTATGGTTCTCCCAGCTCTTTTCCCTGCCAGGTATCGCGTCTTGCCATCTCTTCTCTGAGCAGGGTGATGAACGACCCCTTCTTGGGAAACCTGAGAGGTGCAGCAAGACGATGGGCCGGGGTGTCGCAGATCAGTCGCTGTATGATGATATCGGAGGGTATCCGTTCAAGAAAGAAGATCGTATATGAAAGATGACGAAGGCCCGAAGGTGAGATGATCTCCCCGTCAAGATACTCCTCATACATCCGTGTGCCCGAGGGAATATGCAGGTTGTGGATCTTCACTGCATCGGGATGTACCCGGGTGATCAGAGCGGCGGTCTGTGCCATCTGCTCATAGCCTTCTGCCGGCAGTCCCAGGATCAGATGGGCACAGACCTTGATCCGTGCCTCTTTGAGCAGCACGACAGCATCACAGAAACTCTTGACCGTATGCCCCCGTCTGATATGTCTCAGGGAGCTTTCGTGGGCACTCTGCAGTCCCAGTTCCACCCAGATGTCTCTCAACGCTCCTGAACGGTAGGACGCTATCAGTTCGATCCGCTGCCGGTCGATACAGTCGGGACGCGTGGCTATGATCATCTCACAGAACGGGGCAAGACCGAGGGCAAAATCATAGATCTCACGAAGTTCGCTGACCGAACCGTAGGTGTTCGAATACGACTGGAAATAGAGCATGAAATGGTCAGCTCCATAGCGTTTCTTCAGGAAGTCCAGGCCGTTGTGCACCTGATCAGCGATGGATCGCTTTCGCAGGTCCATGGAACTGAGCCCATCGCTCTGATGGGATATCGCCGAAAGGAACTCCCCGCTGCGGGCAAGAGCTTGCTCCTCATGCCGATGGTATACCGCCGTAGCCCCGAACTCATCGCAGTAGGTGCACCCTCCACGGCGGTCAGTACCACGGTTCGGACAGGAGAAACCTGCATCGACTCCGACACGATAGGCCGGGGTATGATAACGCTGTTTGAGATAGGAACTGTATGTATGATACCGTGCGATAGGCTGCCTCTTTTTCCGCTCCTGGTCAGTCAGGCACTGCTGTGCCCCTGCTGATTATATCATTCAACCAGCGCCGCTGTCCATCGCCCTCTGCCTGTCAGGGGCTTTCGTCAGAATCCGCTCAACGAGACGCTCTCCCCCTTCCGCACGCTCAGTCCGAACACCCCTAGATAGTATTACCCATAAAAATAGACTATTTATCCATCGATTTTTTCTTGACAACGCAGTATAATCTGTATAGTTAGAATCAGGAGTAACATATGAATGAACAATCGGTCCCAACTCTGGCAGCACTGATCACGGTAGCTGCCGAAGAATTCGGCGATAGACCGGCCTTGAGCTTCGTCGACGAACAGCCATGGTCATATAACGAAGTGTATCAGGCAGCAGCGGCACTTTCAGTCACACTCACATCCCAGGGAATCAAGCAGGGTGATCGGGTCGCGCTGCTCTCAGAGAGCAGTCCCCGTTGGGGGATCGCCTACTTCGCAGGGGTCCTCTGCGGTGCGATCATGGTACCCATCCTCCCGGACTTCCACACCACCGAAGTGGATTCGATCCTCGATCACAGCGGGGCCTCCTGCCTGCTGGTGTCTGAGAAGATGCAGAAAAAGCTCTCTGATACGGCAATGAAGCTGCCGGTCCTGGTCATCGAACAGGTTATTGTGCGACCTGAGGTCACCTCCGATGTCCCAGTAGTGAACATACCCGAGATCTCTGAAGATGACACAGTCTGTATCATCTACACTTCAGGGACCACTGGCAGCTCGAAAGGCGTCATGCTCTCTCACAAGAACATCCTGGTGAATGCATTCGCAGCCAGGAAGATCCCGAACTGGACTGAAGAGACTCATGCACTGTCAGTCCTCCCGCTGGCTCATACCTATGAGTTCACCATAGGTTTCATCATCCTCCTGACCATCGGTGGTACGATCCACTACATGAGAAGACCGCCTTCGACCAGTGTCCTGATCCCCGCCCTGGCCAAAGTCCGCCCTCAGATCATGCTTTCGGTCCCCCTGCTGATCGAAAAGATCTTCGAGGGCGTCAAGAGGACGAAGATCGATAACCGCTGGATCACCCGTAACCTCTACAAGCTCCCTCTGACACGAAAGGTTCTGAACAAAGTGATCGGGAAGGGCTTGATGAAGACCTTCGGCGACAGGATCCACTTCTTCGGGATCGGGGGGGCACCCCTCGCCCGTGAGACCGAACGGTTCCTGCGGGAGGCGAACTTCCCCTTCTCCATCGGGTACGGACTGACCGAGACCTCTCCGCTCATCGCAGGAGGACTGTCTCCGGATATCCCGTTCAACTCTACCGGACCGGTCATGCCGGGAATAGAGTACAAGCTCGTTGCAGATGCTGAGAGTCGTCATACGGACAAAGAGCTGTATGTACGGGGACCGAGTGTCATGAAAGGGTATTATCATGATCCGCAGAAGACTGCAGAGGTGCTCTCCGAAGACGGCTGGTTCAGGACCGGGGACCTCGGCAGGATCTCAGCTGACGGATCGCTGACGATCACCGGCAGAGCGAAGAACATGATCCTTGGATCCAACGGTGAGAACATCTATCCAGACCAGATCGAGGCGATCATCAATCAGGATCAGTATGTACTGGAGTCCCTGGTGGTTCAGGACCCGAAGACGAAGAACCTGGTAGCCAAAGTACTCTTTGATTATGAACGGTTCATCGAACAGCACAAAGAGAGCCGCATCGTCAAGGAGTTTCATCAGCTCGAACGTCAGCTGATGCAGAAAAAAGAGGTGAACCTTCAGGATCAGGTAAACACCTATCTGCATGAACTGGTCGCCCGGATCAACAAGGAACTTTCTGCATTCAGCCGTATCGGAGAGGTCATCGAACAGAAAGAGCCCTTTGTGCGGACACCGACGAAGAAGATCAAACGGTACCTCTATGAACTGTAATAGTACATACCGGTAAAAAACTTTCATTGACAGCACTGGTAATTCATTGTAATGTATAGGTAATAAGATAAATAGGGGGTTATTATGGCCACTGTGATACTGAAAGACATCTCCAAAGTCTATGATGGGAATGTCAAAGCCGTTGATAGCGTGAATATCAACATCGAAGATCAGGAGTTCGTGGTTCTCGTAGGTCCTCGGGATGCGGGAAGTCAACGACACTGAGAATGGTTGCCGGGCTCGAAGATATCACCAGCGGTGAACTGACCATTGACGGCAAACTCGTCAATGACGTTCCGCCAAAAGATCGTGATATCGCGATGGTTTTCCAGAACTATGCACTGTATCCGCACATGAGTGTGTATGACAACATGGCATTCGGTCTGAAGATCCGAAAGTTCCCGAAAGAAGAGATCGAACAGCGGGTACGTGAAGCTGCAAAGATCCTTGATATCGAAGAACTGCTGGAAAGAAAACCAAAAGCACTCTCCGGTGGACAGAGACAGCGTGTGGCAGTAGGTCGAGCGATCGTCCGACAGCCGAAAGTGTTCCTGTTCGACGAACCACTCTCGAACCTTGATGCAAAGCTCAGAGTACAGATGCGTGCTGAGATCTCAAGTCTGCACAACAGACTGAAAGCTACCATGATCTATGTGACGCACGACCAGGTCGAAGCCATGACCATGGCTGACAAGATCGTTGTCATGAAGTTTGGTATCATCCAGCAGATCGGAAGTCCTCTGGATCTCTACAACACACCTGAGAACAAGTTTGTGGCAGGATTCATCGGGTCACCACCAATGAACTTCCTCAATGTCAAGATCGTCATGGACGGTGATGACATGTTCGCTGATGAGGGTGATTTCCGGATCAAACTCACAGGGACACACAAGAAACTTCTCAAATCCTATGTAGGGAAAGATGTCGTGTTCGGTGTACGACCTGAAGACATCAATGCTTCAGGGGCAGAGAAAGGCATGACCATCAATGCTGAAGTATCAGTCATCGAACCGCTTGGTGCTGAGACTCATGTGTACCTCAATACGAGGAAGCATCAGATCATTGCCAGGATCGAACCTTCTGTCAAGTTGTCAGTCGGTGAGAAAGTCAGCTTCGTACCAGATCTGAAGAAGATCACCTTCTTTGATGGAGAGACTGAAGTCACCATCAAATAAGTTCTCTTGATGCGTAACAAAAACGCCGGTCATTGATGATGACCGGCCGTTTTTGTATCTAAATCTGAATCTGTTATCCGTTCTGTGATCAGGGTGATCGTGAGGTACGATCACCCTGTAGCTCGCTTCAGAGAACCGTCTCAGTCACGAGGTTATCGCATCATACATCACCTGCAGCGCCTGAACATACGAGCTGTCATCCACACCGATGATACAGGTGATCAGGGATCCTCCATAGTTGATATACCGGATGGGGATCGCCGCATCGGAGAGCGAACTACTGAGTGTACTGAGCACCCCTTTCGCATCATACAACCCTTTGCCTACCACACCGATCATGGCTACCTGCTCTTCCATCTCCAGCTCTTCAGGGTTCATCTCCGTCTTGATCCGCTCAAGCAGCTGCTGTTTGCAGCACAGAAGATCTCTCTTGAAGTAGTAGGAGAGCGAGTCGAACCCTATCGATGAGAATTCAGGGATGATCCCGTGCACCTTCAGCAGTGTTGACAGTTTCAGGATATAGTCAGTCTCCTTTCCAAGCAGATGCTTCTTGACATAGAGCCGATAGTATCCGGTCTTGCCTGAGATCCCTACGACCGGCTGTTCGCGGTCAATACGGTCAGGGACGATCAGGGTCCCTATATCGTCAGGATCATTGGTGTTCTTGATACAGATGGGGATCTCTGCCGACCTGACAGGAGCGATAGCCTCTTCATGGAAGACACTCGCTCCGATCGATGCCAGTTCACGGATCTCCTGATAGGTCAGTTCATGCACGACCTCAGGATCCTTGATCACTCTCGGGTCAGCCATCCGCAGACCTGAGACATCCGTCCAGTTCTCATAAAGCGAAGCACCCATACTCCTGGCGGCGATGGCTCCGGTGATATCGGAACCGCCTCGTGAGAAGGTCTTGACCTCCCCGTTCGGTCCGGTCCCGTAGAAACCGGGCAGGATACACTGCTCTTTGGTCGCCAGCGCATCAGCAAGGAGGGCATAGCTCCGATCTGCTACGGTGCCGTCGGAATTGAGAATGATCAGGTGTTCAGTATCGAGGAACTCCCACCCCATGAATTGAGCGATCACCTTCGCACTCAGATATTCTCCCCGTGATGCAGCATAATCGGGTCCGCTGCCGTGCAGGATACGCTGCTCGATCTCATCGATCTCCAGAGCAAGAGCCTCTGTCTCCAGCTGCAGATCAGCAGCTATGGTCAGATATCGTTCTCTGATCCTACTGTAACGCTCAGAAAAATCGATTCCCGCTGCTGCCTCTTTCTGGCAGGTGTAGAGCATATCCGTGATCTTGATATCGTCATCGGTTCTCTTCCCGGGGGCAGAGACCACTGCCACGGTCCTTGAATCATCATCTGTGAGAATACGTGAGACTTTCCGTATCTGCGCCGAATCAGCTACAGAACTGCCGCCAAACTTACAAACTACCATAATCACCTCATGTCCATATTGGGATGTGATCGAAAGTGTACTGTGATAATCGATTTTGTGCAATAAAGATAGAAGGGTTTCTTACGCTATGGACAGCAAGTTGGGACACGTTATATACTGCATGCTCGTTCATACCCATAGAAAGATCATACAGCATGGACCCGTGCTATGCACACGGGGGTGGGCACTGCCATTCGCGAGAGCTGTGGTGATCGTCAGATGACGATATCTTTCAGTGCTCGTTTGGGGACATGATGCACTCCATCTGGGGTACGGTGGTAGGCGATACTGTCATCAGGATGCTTGAGCGTATCTAGGACTACCTGTTCTGTCGGGACCCCGAGTGCGAGCACGAGCTGGATCGCATAGCGCGAAGGCAGATCAAGGATCTCGACGATCCGATCCCGATCGATAGAAGCAAGGATACATCCACCGTACCCCATCTCTACCGCTCCGTACATGATCGTCACTGCAGCGATCCCCGGATCGAGCCAGACCCGCTTGGAGATGTTCATATCCTGTGCGATCACCACATAGGCAGCCGGCCTCTCCCCTTCTTTCGGTCCATCCCAATCCGTCAGCGCTGAGGCCCAGCTGAGCGTGGAGAACACCTGTTCGCAGGTCTTCTCATCTGTGATCAATCGGTAGACCAGCGGCTGCAGATTCGCAGCAGAGGGAGCCAAGCCTGCCAGTGCGGCGAGAGAAGAGAGCTGCTGCTCTGTCATTCGGGCAGACTGATCGAACTTCCTGAAACTCCGTGTTCCCTTGACCAACTCTTGAAACGTCATCGACCGTTCTCCTCTTTGCCTCTGCAGATATGTGTAAAGCATACCAAGGAATCTGAGAAACTGCAAGCTTTACCCTATTATGATGGGTAGATCTAATTCTATCAGCGCATATCTTGAGACAAGGATGTTGGGAGACCTCTTGCACAACTGCCTGACTTCTTATACTCTTCGCCCATGGATACAACAGGATTGACAGATACACAGCTGCTCGAACGTATTGCCTATTTCAGCACGATGCTGACACAGGAACGGAGTGAGCGGATACGGACGATTCTCAGTAAGCGGACCCGTTACCTCACGGTCGTGCTGGAAGATATCTTCCAGCCCCACAACGCCAGTGCTGTTCTGCGAAGCTGTGACGGCTTCGGTGTGCAGGATGTCCATATCATAGAGAATGCCAACAGGTTCCAGCTGCAGAAGAGCATCGAACTCGGAACGAGCCAGTGGCTGAGTATCCACCGGTACAACAGCAGAGAACAGGACAACACGACCGCTACTGTCAGGCACCTGAAAGAACAGGGGTACCGCATCATCGCCACCAGTCCCCACGCCCGGGATGTGAACCTCGAGGAGCTGGACGTCCATGCAGGCAAGATGGCCCTGATGTTCGGCACAGAACTGACCGGTCTGAGCGATACGGCTCTGGGACTTGCCGATGAGTATATGAAGATACCGATGTACGGGTTCGTCGAGAGTTTCAATATATCGGTCTCGTGTGCGATCACGCTCCATCACCTCAGTCACAGCATACGTCAGAGCGGGCTTCCCATCGATCTTACTGAACGGGAACACCTGTCACTGCTCTATGCATGGGTACGGGGAAGCATCAAGCACCCGGAACTGCACGATGCGAGATTCTCATCCTGAAGTGACGCTGCTGCACCTGCTTTCTTCCACGAATTATTCACCTGTTCATCACAGAATTCTCATACGGTATTCATGACCCTATAGTATAATGGGTCATATGCATACTCCATGGGGTGAAACATGAAAGATTCGAACAGATCCATCTGGTCCTGGGCCTTCTATGACTGGGCGAACAGCGCGTTTGCCACGACGGTCATGGCAGGGTTCTTCCCGGTGTTCTTCAAGTCCTACTGGTCCCTCGGGACCTCTGTACAGCAGAGTACCTTCTATCTCGGTCTGGCCAATTCAGCCGCATCGATCCTCGTCGCGGCTTCAGCCCCGATCCTGGGGGCCATCGCAGACCGGGGAGGCCTGAAGAAGGGACTGCTGATCTTCTTCGCATACCTTGGCTGCATCATGACCGGAGGTCTCTGGTTCATTCAGTCCGGTCAGTGGGTCATGGCAGTGATCTTCTACATCACTGCCACTGTCGGGTTCTCCGGTGCCAATATCTTCTACGATTCCCTGCTGCCCTCTGTCGCCTCGGCGAAGAAGATAGATTTCACCTCATCGCTCGGTTTCGGTCTCGGCTACATCGGCGGGGGGTTGCTGTTCCTGGTGAATGTGGTCATGTATCTCAAACCTGAACTCTTCGGGATACCCGACGCGCCGTCGCCATACGTATCGCATTCATATCGGTGGCGATCTGGTGGGCGCTGTTCTCCATTCCCATCATGCTCTTTGTAGCAGAACCTGAGCTGCAGGAGACCGTACCGCTGCGCCATGCGGTATCAGCCGGTTTCATACAGCTGCGGCAGACCTTCAGGAAGGTCAGACATCTCAGAGTCGTCGGGATGTTCCTCATTGCCTACTGGCTCTATATCGACGGGGTCGACACCATCATCAGGATGGCGGTCGACTATGGCAGTTCCATCGGATTCCCGGCAGAGTCACTGATCACCGCACTGCTGCTCGTTCAGTTCATCGCCTTCCCTGCAACGCTCCTGTTCAACCTCTTCGGCAAGAGGATCGGGGTGAAGCAGGCACTGCTCACGGCGATCGCCGCCTACACCGGCATTGCGGTCCTTGGATATTTCATGGTCAGCACCTGGCATTTCTATGCCCTTGCCAGTGCGATCGGACTGTTCCAGGGCGGGATACAGGCACTGAGTCGAAGTTTCTATACCAGACTGATCCCTGAGGCACAAGCTGCTGAGTTCTTTGGATTCTTCAATCTGCTGGGTAAGTTCGCCGCAGTGATCGGCCCGGTCCTCATGGGAACCATCACCGTGATCTCAGGGAGCAACCGTCTGGGGATCCTCTCGATCACTATCCTGTTCATTGCCGGTGCTCTGGTCCTTACCAGAGTCGATGAACAGGAGGGAAAGCGTAATCTTGCGACCTACGAACGGGAACTCGACCTATAAGCTGCTGATCCGGTCTGTGATGGTAGCGATCATGGTGGTAAGCTGTTCATAGTGAGAACCATACCAGTAGATCTGGCCGCACTGTGAACAGCGGAAGAACCTCTGGTACCACTGACGGGTATTCGGCTCGAGCTGATCTATGATGTCATCTTTCTCTACTCCGATCAGTCCCGCATTACAGTGAGGGCACAGACTCAGCAGCTGCAGATGATCTTGCAGTGCGAACCGGATGAACACCTCAACAAGCTGATCATCCACCTGTGTCGAACGGATCAGCATCCCCTGCTCGAGCTGCCGGCGTTTAAGCAGCTCGCGACTTCTTGAGAGTACGACGGCTCCACTGTGGTGGGCACATCCGAGCAGTTCTTCAGGACTCCAATCTCGCTGATACAACGTCGGGAATCCCAGAAGACGAAGATAGGTTGCCAGCTTCCCCAGATGGGTATCGGCGATGAATACTCTGCTGCTGCTGTAGGGAAGCGCATCTACCGGCTCGATGGACAGTTCATCTCCCGGCATCACGATATAGGATTCAGGGGCCTGTTCACTGCTGCAGAAGTAGCGTTGTATCTCTGTATGGGGAATACCGATGGATTCTACCGCATCCTTGATGCTCTGGTGAGGATTCCAGTGAAGAATGAGCTCCTGTTCCTCACTGACCCGCGGATGATAGACTGTCCAGTTCAATGACTCGGGGATGGCGATGGTGAAGGTACGATGGTTTTCAATCATGACTGCCTGCTTTGCAGAGGTACGATTCGATGCATCTGAACGAATGCCGCCCTGAACAAAAGAAGATCCTGCACTCATAGACCTGCACGTACGCCTCTGTACCTCTGCCTGTTGCAGAGACTGTGTGCCCGATTGCAGAAGGATGAGAATCTCCTTGGTATGAACATCCATGGCGAGCCTCCTTGGAAGTCTCTCCTACCTGAAGTATACTACAGCCTCATTACTGATGACAGTCCTGCGGATTGATTTGACCAAATCTCTCTCAGGCTATACAATCACTGCATGATAACAGTACTTGCAAAATTCATACCGATCTTCCTGCTGATCCTCCTCGGTGTCATACTCCGTACAGCACGGATGTTTCGCCCCGGCTTCATCGACGATGTCAAGAGACTCATCGTGACGGTGACGCTCCCCTCTACGCTGTTTCTCTCGTTCCTCACGATGGAACTCAGAAGTTCGTATATCGCGTTGTTCGTCGGAACGATCATATTCTGCTTTCTGCTCTATGGAGCGGGAGTGCTGTACAGCCGGATCGGGTTGTGCACCCATCCGTTCGCCCAGTTCTTTCATACCGGGTTCGAATTCGGGATGGTGGGTGTCGCTCTGTTCAGCAGTCTCTTCGGTCAGGAGAACCTCTATGCGATCCTGCTGCTCGGACTTGGCCATGAACTGTTCATCTGGTTCTTCTATGTACCAGCGATGCAGTATCAGCAGCAGAAGTCCATCGATGTCCTATCGGTACTGCGGTCGTTCCTCTCCTCGCCGATCATTCTGGCCATCCTCTCTGCTCTGGTCCTCAATGTCAGCGGCATCTACGGCATGCTCGCACAGTCCCTTGCCGTTGAAGGGATCGTGCAGACTCTGCATCTCAGCTCAGGGATGACCTCTCCGCTGATCCTGCTTGTCATCGGGTACCAGCTTCAGTTCAGGACGAACGGCCTGCTGAAAGCTCTCAAGCTCATCAGCCTCAGACTGGTCACCATCGGCATCCTCGGGATGGGATTCGCCCTGCTGGTCGATGCCTTCATCATACCGGTCCGATCGCTCATGCTCTATGCCTTCATCACCTTCCTGGTACTGCCCCCTCCGTTCATCATCCCGGTATTCCTTCCCAAAGAGGCAGAAGAAGAGAACATCTTCTATAATAATGCGATCGTACTCTATACCCTCATCACCCTGCTGATCTACAGTCTGATCATGATGGTACTGATCGCCTGACCAGAAGAGGCTGCCCCGCGGGGCAGCCTCTTCTGCTGGTATCGATCATCTTCAGTACTGTCTCACATCACTCCCATTCGACTGTCCCAGGCGGCTTTGAGGTGATGTCATAGAGGACCCTGTTCACATGTGCCACTTCGTTACAGATCCTGTTCGATGCCTGCTGCAGCACTTCAGGAGGGAATCGGAACCAGTCTGCCGTCATGGCATCCTCACTGGTCACCGCACGAAGGGAACAGACCTCTTCATAGGTTCTCTCATCCCCCTGCACTCCTACACTCTTGACCGGCAGCAGACAGGCCAGTGCCTGCCAGATGTCCCCATACAGATCAGCTTTTCTGATCTCCTCGATGAAGATCGCATCGACCTCCCTGAGCGTATCAAGACGTTCTTTGGTGATCTCCCCGATACAGCGGATCCCGAGCCCCGGTCCGGGGAACGGATGCCTGTTCACGATATCCTCAGGGAGTCCCAGCTCCCTGCCGAGGATCCTCACTTCATCCTTGAACAGTTCCCTCAGGGGTTCGATCAGCTCGAAGCGCAGATCCTCAGGGAGACCCCCGACATTATGGTGGCTCTTGATCGTCGCAGAGGGGCCGCCATTGGCAGAGATGCTCTCGATCACATCAGGATAAAGAGTCCCCTGGGCAAGGAAATCGACATGGCCGATCGCGCGGGCTTCCTGCTCGAAGACCTCTATGAACTCCCGGCCGATGATCTTCCTCTTGGCTTCAGGCTCTGACACCCCTTCAAGAGCTGAGAGGAACCGCTGTTCAGCATCTGCATACTGCAGACGGATATGGAAGTGGTCCCTGAAGACCTTGATCACCAGATCCGCTTCACCTTTTCGCAGCAGTCCGTTGTTCACGAAGACACAGACAAGCTGATCCCCGATGGCTTTATGGAGCAGAGCGGCTACGACACTGGAATCGACTCCTCCTGAAAGACCGCACAGGACGGTCCTGTCTCCGACTTTCTGTTGGATATCGGCTACAGCCGTATCGACGAACGATCCCATAGACCAGGAGGGGGTACAGCCGCAGATGGTATGTACAAAATTCGAGATCAGTACCGAACCGTGTTCGGTATGGACCACTTCAGGATGGAACTGGACGCCGTACATGCCCCTTGCAGTATCTTCTATGGCGGTGATCGGGCAGTTCCCGGTTGAGGCGATACAGCTGAACCCATCGGGCAGGACCTGCACGGAATCTCCGTGGCTCATCCACAGATGTGTTCCGGTAGGGATCTCGCGGAACAGGGCACTCTCACCGATCTTCTCCAGCGCTGCATGTCCGTATTCCCTGCGTTCCGGTCGTTCCACACTGCCCCCGAGCATGACCGAAAGGACCTGAAGGCCATAGCAGATACCAAGGACGGGGATACCCAGTTCCAGGATCCCCTGTTCCGGTCTCGGAGAGCCTTCGGCCCGTACACTTGCAGGTCCACCACTGAAGATGATACCGTCAGGTCTCAGGGCCCGTATCTGTTCCACAGGGGTGTTGAATGGGAGTATCTGACTGTAGACATGACACTCCCGTACTCTTCTTGCTATCAGCTGGCTGTACTGGGCTCCGAAGTCCAGTACGATAATCATCTGTTCATGATCGATCATTCTCTCATCTACCTCGATATTTGATAGTTTAATGGTTCTTCGGTTATGGTTATATCATGGGGATGGCTCTCATTAATACCCGATTGGGTGACCTGGATGAAAGATCCGTTCTTTTTCATCTGCTCGATCGTAGCACAGCCGCAGTACCCCATACCGGCACGCAGTCCCCCGATGAGCTGATGCACATAGGCTGAGAGCTGTCCACGGAAGGGCACTCGTCCTTCGATCCCTTCAGGTACCAGTTTTTCCGCATCATTGACTTCTGACTGCATATACCGTGCCTTACTGCCCTTCTGCATGGCCTTGACCGATCCCATGCCCCTGTGCACTTTATAGTTTCGTCCCATGTGGGTGATCACCTCCCCCGGACTCTCTTCAGTCCCGGCGAACAGGTTCCCGATCATGACGATATCGGCTCCTGCCGCTATCGCTTTGACGATATCCCCGCTGAACTTGATGCCGCCGTCTGCGATGACCGGGATACCGTGTGCCGCGGCCACCTCCGCCACATCCATGACCGCTGTGAACTGAGGCACGCCGACACCTGCGACGACCCGTGTGGTACAGATCGATCCCGGGCCTACCCCGACTTTCACGGCATCGACCCCGGCCTCTATGAGCGCCAGTGCAGCCTCCCCGGTCACGATGTTCCCTGCGATGACATCGACATCCGGGAAGGCTTTCTTGATCATGCGTACCGTTTCGGCGACCATGACATTATGCCCGTGTGCGCTATCCACGACCAGCAGATCGACCTCTGCTGCGACGAGTGCCGCGGCACGTTCGAGTTCACCAGGCCCGGTACTCAGTGCCGCACCGACCCTCAGGCGTCCTGACTGGTCTTTACAGCTGTTGGGGTAGTCTCTGGCCTTCATGATATCTTTGAAGGTGATCAGGCCCTTGAGGATGCCGTGCTCATCGACGATGGGCAGTTTTTCGATCCGGTGGGTATGCAGCAGTGTACTGGCCTCATCGAGACTGGTCCCCGGTCGTGCGGTGATCAGGTTGTCTCTGGTCATGGCTTCACGCAGCGGCATCTGATAGTCGGTATGAAAGCGAAGGTCCCTGTTTGTCAGGATCCCTGCCAGTCTTCCCTCATCATCGGTGACCGGTATCCCTGAGATGTGGTAGCGAGCCATGAGATCCATTGCATCCTTGACCGTGTCATCAGGTTTCAGGGCTATCGGAGAGGTGATGATCCCGGACTGTGAACGTTTGACCTTATCGACCTCGGCAGCCTGCTCTTCGATGGAGAGATTCTTATGTATGATACCGATGCCGCCCTCTCGTGCGAGTGCGATAGCCAGTCTGGACTCTGTGACCGTATCCATCGCCGCACTGACCAACGGGATCTGCACGGTGATGTTCCGACTGATCCTCGTCTGCGTATTCACATCCCTCGGGACGATTTCCGACTTCGCCGGAACCAGCAGCACATCATCGAATGACAACCCTTTCCTGATCTCTTTCATAACCAACTAACCTTCCTGTGTATAAGATGCATCTCATATTGTGAAAAAGGCCGTTCTCGTAGTGAGAACAGCCTTTTCATCGTTACCAATATAATTCCCGCACCGGCGGGTACGCTCTGAGCACTGCTTTGGTCAGCAGAACACCGCCGAACACCCCGATGACATTCTGCAGGATGTTGCCCGGTATCTCGACAGCAGCCGCACCGAACCCTGCCATGGCCGCTCCTGCCAGATAATAGAACAGGACCATGATGGCCGAGCCTGCCAATCCTGCAGCGAGAACCCGTAGCGGAGGGAGGATCAGCAGATGATCCGGAGTATCCGTGATGACCCTGCGCATGATCGCGCCTGCGGTGAAACCCTGTATACCGTGAATGAAGAACGATATGAGGGCCCACTGGGGATACCCTGCGATGATATCGGCAAGTCCGGTACCGAGCCCGGCTGTGATCAGCGCTGAGACCGGCCCCATGGTGAACGCAACAAAGTAGATCGCTACATCACCGAGGTTGATATATCCCCGTGTGGGGGCTATGGGGATCCTCACCAGAAGGGTGAATACGGCAGTGACTGCGGTAAGGATCGCGATCGATGATATACGATAAGCCGGCCGGACTGGATGGTCGGGATTCTTTCTGTTCGTGCCCATAGGGAATTCCTTTTTCGAAATGCTTCACCATGTATGTCTGCCGGTGACCCGGGGACAGCGGTCCTTCTAGTTGAAAAGCCATGGAAGCGATATGAATATGACGGCTATCATACCCGAAACAGCCAGATGGGTAAAGAGCACGGTATCATTTCTCAATGATTTATATGCCGTTCTCTCTACTTTAGCACCCGATGCTGATAGCGCCCCCAGCCCCCTGTGCTCCAAGCTCATTGACAGCATGGGGATACCTTTTATGGAGTAGATCATAACAGATGTCAGTACCGGAATCAAGGACTGGACCTTCTTCCAGGGTCTGAGCTGCTGCTCGAGACCCCCGCTGCGCAGCTTATGGGCATCACGGATCTGATGGAACGTCTCTGCAAGGTAGGGAATGAATCGGATGGCGATGGTGATCACCAGAGCACCCTGGTAGGGAAGACCGAACCACCTGAGAGTCAGGATGATCCTGGACATCTGAGTACTCCTGAAGTAGAGATAGTAGATATAACTGATGCTGGTGAACCGCAGCAGCAGAGCTGCGGTGATCGCACAGGCATCATCGGCATAGAACGGGGGAGTAAGCAGGGCGATCATCAGCAGCACCGGCCAGATAGATCTGATCGGATTCAGGACCTCATGCAGCCCGAGGCTGGTCCAGAGGACAAGGATCAGTGATGCAAGCAGTACGGGGACGAACGGCTGCATCACAGGCAGAAAGAGATAGACCGTAGAGAAGATCATCAGCAGGAACTTGGCCCTGGGATCGAATCTGTGCAGATAGCTGTCTTTCCGTACGAACAGCGACACCTTCATAGCGACTGCTCCCGGACGATCCTGCCTTCGTCCATATAGACGATACGGTGTGCACACTGCTGAGCCAGAAGCTTGTCGTGAGTGATCAGCACCACTGCATCCACATGCTCGGACAGGAGCATCAGGATCTCGAAGAACTCATCGTCCGACAGCCCTGAATCGGTCTCATCGAGGATGCAGATGGTCCGCTCAAGCAGATAGTAGACTGCAGCCTGCAGCCGCTTTCTCTTGCCATAGCTCATGATCGTCGGAGGTTCCTTCCGGTTCCCGAGGGAAAATCGTTCGACCGCATCATCGATGAGCTCTTCTGCCCGCTTCCCATGGATCCCCTGCTCGATCAACCCGTACCGCAGCTCATCCTCGATCGTCGGCAGGAATATCTGGAGATCAGGGTTCTGGAAGAGATACCCGGTATGCCTCAGCAGCTGCTGAGGCTGTGCATGGACCCACTCCTGATGAGCGCGTATCGATATGGTCCCGCCGTGTGGTTCGATCAGTCCGCACAGCAGTGAACTGAGGGTACTCTTTCCCGAACCGTTCGGTCCATAGAGGGCCAGGATCTCCCCCCGGTAGATACACAACCGGTCCACTGAGAGGTCGAAGGCACTCATGGGTTCAGCATATCTGAAGGTGAGATCATCAACACGGGTGAGTGCCTGGGACTCATCACGGATGATCTCCCGGTGTTCGATCTGCCGCCTGCGGCTGCCGCTGAAGGCACTGCAGATCTCCCCGACTTCCCCAAAACGGACACTGCAGCCTGCAGCACCACCCTCTGCAGGTCCCAGCAGCCCCCAGAGATCGAAGAACTCATGGTAGAGTTCGGTATCCTTCGATGCAAAGAGCACCACACTCTTCTTCCGCTCTTTGAGCTGCGTCAGCACGACCTGTCGCCAGCGGCTGTCAAGCTCCTCGAAGGTCTCATCGAGCACCCACAGATCCGGATCGATGGCATCGGTGACAGCAAGCATCAGTCGCTTCTTCTCCCCTCCGGAGAGGTTCCCCGGATTGGTGTGCCGGTAGGAGGTAAGCTCATAGCGTTCGAGGACTGTCTCCACCCTGCTGCCGATCTCCTGTCGGGACAACCCCAGGTTCTCAAGAGGGAATATGATCTCATCCTCACAGGCAGCCATGATGATCTGCTCCTCGGGATTCTGAAACACCAGACCGATCAGGGGAGTCAGTTCATTGGGATGGACCTGTGTGATCTCCAGCTGTTCTTTGAAGCGTATGCTCCCTGTGAGCTTCCCGCCAAGATACGCAGGGACCAGAGCACAGAGGATACGGCTGAGGGTGGTCTTCCCGCTCTCAGGCTCACCAAAGATCATATGCATCTGCCCCTCATAGAGGGTGAAGGAGAGATCTTCAAAGAGGGAGCTGCTGCCCAGCCCGTAGTCCGGGTATGAAAACGTCAGATGACTTACGGTTACGATAGTGTTCATAGTATGAGCAAACAGTAATCCTAAATGGACCTTTTGTCTACCTGTACCGGGGATGCAGATCAGGAAACAGACTGTTTACCTGTGAGTCCTTCGATCGATATCTTCCATACCAGCACGTGCTTCAAGGCCTCCCTGCTGTAACGGGGCTGCTCACAGCCATAGTGCTTCATGATCTGATCCAGCGCATAGAGCTGCTCCCCCTCCCCGGTGATCTCCTCGATGATGCCGGTCCCGATCACACTGCGGTATTCCATGGTCCAGCTGCAGGCATCCTTCTCACCCGGTTTTCGGCAGACACTCATCTCGACCTCGAAACACACCTTTCTGCCGAAGCGCATCCATCTGAGCTTCCTGCCTTCGAGGGCTGTATGCACATATACAGAGGTACCATCATACCCGAAGCTCAGGGGTATGAGATAGGGTATGTCCTGATAGGAGAACGCACACCGGCAGACCTCTGTCTGAGTAAGGATCGCATCGATCTCCGTTCTGTCTGTGATCTCCCTGTCCTTTCGTCTCATCCTGCTCATCCTCCTCGGGGTGGTCGATCGGCCGGTCAGCAGAGGATCATGAGTCCTGACCGACTGTGGTCAGGACTCATGATCCCTTGTGTGTATTCCGCTGCTGCAGGTACTCCGATCACAGGTCACTTCAGGGCAATGAGCTCTTTGGCGGCACTGACGATCTTCTCAGCGGTCAGACCGAATCGTTCCTGCAGATACTGCTGTGTGCCTACCTCACCGAACTCATCATGCACTCCCACCCGGCGCATGCGCGTAGGACAGCTCTCACTGAGATACTCACTCACCGCTGAGCCGAGCCCCCCGATGCGCTGGGCGTTCTCGCAGGTCACCACCGCCCGGGTCTTCTTCGCATAGGTCCCTACCAGCTCCTCATCCAGCGGTTTGATCGTATGCATGTCGATCACCGCCGCACTGATCCCCTCTGCTGAGAGCAGCTGCTCTGCCTTGATCGCTTCGGCTACCATGACCATACCACTGGCTATGAGGGTCACATCACTGCCGTCACTGATCACGATCCCCTTCCCGAGGGTCACCTCCTGATCCTCTTCGTAGATGGTCATCGCTCCCTTGCGGTGCATCCTCATATAGACGCATCCGGGATGGGCATAGACCTGTCTGAGCAGTTTGTAGAGCGAGACGGTATCTGCTGCATCCACGACCACCAGATCGGGGATCACCCGCATCAGGCTCATGTCACAGAAGGGCATATGGGTCCCGCCGTTGAACTGCGCGGTGACTCCCGGATCGGTCCCGATCAGCTTCACCTGTCTTCTGGCATAGTTCGCCGAGAGGAAGAACTGATCGAAGGCCCTGCGGGTGGCGAAGCATCCGAAGGTAGAGGCAAAGGGGATGAAGCCCCGTGATGAGAGTCCTGCCGCCACCCCGACCATGTTCGCTTCTGCCACCCCCACGTTGATCATCCGCTGCGGATACAGCCTGCGGAACTCTGCGGTCCCGTTCGCCGCGATCAGGTCCGCATCCAATGCCACGACCCGCTCATCCTCTCCGGCCAGCTCGATGAGGGTGTCGGCATAGACTGCCCGCATATCTGTGTACTCGTTCAGTGCTTTCATCTGCTCCCCTCCTGTTCCAGCTGCGCGATCGCCTCCTGTGCACGTGCATAGTCAAAGGCCATACTATGTGATCCCACCTTCCCCTCTCCGGGAAAGAACCCCTTGCCCTTGATCGTGTCACAGATGATCATCGAGGGTCGTTCCTGCTCCTGCTGTGCGGCGGCGATCGCATCTGAGATCTGTCCCACATCATGTCCGTCGATCCGCTGCACGTGCCAGCCGAACCCGCTCCATTTCCCCATGATGTCCTCGATCCCCATGACTGCTGCCACTTCACCGTCTATCTGCATCTTATTGAAGTCGGTGAAGGCGATCATCTTCCCCAGCCGGTAGTGGGCTGCGAACATCGCGGCTTCCCAGACCTGTCCCTCCTGACTCTCCCCGTCTCCGATGATCAGATAGGTATAGGCATCTATGCCCTTCATACGATCGCCCAGGGCGATCCCCATCGCAGCGGAGGTTCCCTGACCCAGGGAGCCGGTGGTGAAATCGATCCCGGGAGTCCGGTTCATGTCACAGTGGCTCGGCAGGTTGGTCCCCCCGATGTTCAGAGTATGCAGCCAGCTCTGCGGAAAGTACCCCTTGTCGGCAAGGACCGCATACACAGCCGGTCCCGCATGCCCTTTCGATACCACCAGTTTGTCCCGCTTTTCCCATGAGGGGTTCTCTGCATCGATCTTCATCACCTTGTAGTACAGGACCGTCAGGATGTCGATCACCGACATCGCCCCCCCGATATGTCCTACTCCCAGATACCCGATCTCATCGATCGTCATCTTCCGTATCGTTCGGGCCTTGTCTTCCAGCGCCGCCCGTTCTTGTGCTTCCATCTGTCTGTGTTCTCCTGTCTGTTTGTATGAGAGGTCCTGTCACCGGCTGCAGGGAGAGGGGTGAATCCTCCCTCTCCCTGCCGGTGTCCCTCTGGTATCTGCGGTTATCGGGTACGTTCCCGTCTTTCTGCCTCTTCCATCGCTTCGATCAGCGGCAGCGGTCTGCCTGAGAGGTAGCGGACCATCGCACCGCCTGCGGTGCAGATGTAGTCCATCCGGCTCGT
>LQAE01000067.1_pt1 | contig 51468 bp, 50 predicted proteins | sample 1535771 | NCBI WGS metagenome assembly LQAE01 (sample SAMN04331582, study PRJNA305678) | bioreactor metagenome | isolation source: bioreactor_1 inoculated with Wadden Sea sediment 1st replicate of a... | place: Germany:Bremen
CCTCACTCACACCATCAAATCATTCTGAAAGGTACCAGTTGAGTTAATAATATTTTGCTGTTTATCTGTTTTCAGGTATCCGCCATTATCGCTCAAACGCTGGAAAAATAAAATGCTGGGCATGATTATATCCGAGATTTCATGCCCGGGCACGTTATGAACCATCAAAATTTTGTGCCGTCCGCTTTCATCAGAATTCGAGGCGGATACCGGTGTTGACGATCAGGCCCGGCACAATGGTATCTTCACGGCCCTGGCTGCGGAACATGGGATATTGTTTATCAAAAAGGTTTTCCACATTCACAAAGGCGGTGACATGATCCACCAGTTTTCGTGACGCGGATGCATCAAGGGTGAAGTATCCGTTCTCTTTCAGGGTGTTTTCATTATTAAAAAAAATATCAGCGTAATAGTTGGCTGCCACGGACAGATTCACGATGTCGGGATTGGTATACCGAAATCCGAAATGGACATTATGCCGGGGGTCATTGGGCAGATGATTGCCCACCAGGGTTACGTTGTTGTCATCTTGTTTTACCTCAGACACATTGTAAGCATAATTGACGAACAAGATCAGTTCTCGTATCGGATGCCATTCCAGTTCCGCTTCAATCCCGTGGATATCCACCTCACTAATATTGTCCAGAATGTATTCATACCGAGTTTTGGTACCCCCAGAAAATTTGGCGGTGCCGGTGAGCCGGTCGCCGATGTAATCTTTCGCAAAGGACTGATAAAAGGTCAGCCGGCCCCACAGGGTGTTGGTGAGGAACCGTTCGACTCCGATGTCATAGGACCAGATCTCTTCCGGGTCAAGGTCGGGATTGGCTTCCCGGTAATAGGTTCCCCCACCCCGGACATGGACCTTGTAAAGTTCGAATAGGCTGGGAGCACGGAACCCCTTGCCGCCAGAGGCCCGGATTGTGGTTTTGTCGTCCAGGTGCCAGGAGATACCGGCTTCGGGAGACAAACTGCCCTCGGAGCCGGTATCAAAATTATTGTCATAAGCTGGCTTGCCAGCACTGCCCTGAGAGTCCCAGTTTGCACCATCAGATGTTTTGATCCAGTCATACCGGGCGCCCAGGGTGATGATCACGTGCTTTTCCGGAAACCGTAGATTCAGGTTGGCAAACGGGGAGACTGACTGCTGCTTGCCGGTTGCCCCCACCGTGCGTGTTCCGGAAGTATAAATGTCATCATAGTCCCAGGAGGCTCTTTTATATGCCGCTCCCAGGGTCAGTCCGGTGGATTCGCCCAGTGTCAGGTTTGTCTGAAAATCTACACCCCAGACGTTGGCAGGCATCTCTTCCTGGCGCAATAGGGATGCATAGTCGTCATTGGCTGAGTCCTGGAACGCGGTCTTTTCGGCACGGTTCAGGTACACTATGCCCTTGACATCCGTGCCACTTATTTTGCCAGTGTAATTGACCCAGTACTGGTCCAATGTTAGTTCATCATAAAAGTACGGTCGGCCTTTACCGGTTTCATGGTCATACACCAAGGCGGACAGGGAAAGGTTCGAATCCGGGGTCAGATCATAGTTCACCTTGCCCAAAACTTTTCCTGCATCCCGGTGTCGCTTGATCTCATAGGCTGCGGGAGTATCTGCCATGAAAAATCCGTTGCTGGTCTCATATCCGCCTGCGATGAGGAATCCCAGATCATTGACCGTCTGACTGTAGGAAGCTGTTCCTCCGAAAGTATCGGCCTTGCCTGCCTGGACGTCTATGAGAGCCTTCGGTTCTCGGGTCGGATTTTTAGTGATGATGTGGACCACTCCGCCCAGGCTTTCCGATCCATAAAGGGCTGAAGCCGGTCCTCGGACGATCTCAATACGCTTAATGACATGCTTGGGGATATGGCCCCAGGCCACCCAGGCAATGGCATTGTTGAAATTGTCATTCTGGGGCACCCCGTCCACCAGTACTAGAAGCCGGTTATTGCCTACGCCTCGCATTTTTAGGGGGCTGTAAATGCCATTGGTCTGCAATGCGTAGTGCCGAAAATTGTACATGCCCGGCACATTGCGCAGGATGTCCTCCACCCGGTCAAAAGGGGAAGACATCAGCTGTTCATCGGTCAGGACCGTCACGCTCTGGGGAACGTCAACTGACGGTATCTCGGTCCGGGTGGTGGACACCACCACTGTATTCAGGCGATACGCCTCTTTTGCCTCTTCCTGTGCTCCTGTAGCCAGCGGATGTAACAGCACCAATAGTCCCAGTAACATCATTGCCGTCAATCGAATAGGTTTCATAGTATCCTTTCCTTTTTCTGTCATCATTATAATGATGAAATGTTCATGAAATCATGTGACCATAAAAAAAAGGCCACCAAGGTATTTCCCCCTTTTCGGGGGCATGACCTTCGTGGCCTTTTACATCTATTATTCTGCCGACCATTGGCCGGCTGTTTCACTGCAAAGGGCGAATTCCATCCCTTTTCCAGCAGGCAGCTTCGACTGCCGATTAACTGCGAAAAATCTTAATCCCCTGATAAATGGGTGTCAAGATATATTGATACAAAATCCGATTTTGGCAAAACTATAGCGTTGATTCCCGCTGTCAGATCCCAACATTTTCTCAAGGTATTTTACCAGTCAATGTGTAAAGAAGAACCCGGCACAAACCGGGTTCTTCAAAATGGCAGACACCAGTCTACCGCCCTGAGCTATCCCTTGGCCGCGGGGTCCCCCCTCAACAGCCTTCGTTTCACTCAGTAATCGTCACCTGACCACAGTTAAGAATCAGCTCCACGCCGACGGTTTTTTCTTGCCGGGCATAAGCTTCCGGAAGAAGCAGGGTTCCCGTATTCATAATCTTGCACCGGTTTCCCCGGCAGGTGGATGCAATGAGTTCCAGGGCATCCCTGTCGAACAAATCTTCACGGGCATGGGCCTGCCGGAGTCTGGCAATGACAGCCGGCTTTCATCGTGTGTCAAAGCAGACATGACAAAACGCCCGGTAAGCCGGGTGGAGACAGAAGCCATCATCTGCAGCTGAAGATTCATTTCCAGGGTTTCGTCTCCAATCAGAATAGCTGATGCCCCAATCGTCTCTTTGCCCGGGTTAAACAACAGGGAACAAATATCCATCAGGGATTCTTTTTCCATGAATTGTGCATCATCAATGACAAATACCCGAAACAGGGCATGTTGTCCGGAGACCGGGAGTGTCAAACCGCCGTGCATTTGATTGAAGATCTACGGGACAGGCCCGCTGCATATCATCCCCGAAGTAGATGATGTCAGGTTCCCAGGGAACATAATAGATGGTCACCCGGGATCCCTGCAGTCAGCCAGGTACTTCATAGGTGTTGTTTTTTAACCGGACAGTGCCGTTGGCATATACCCGACAGCGCTTTTCCATCCTAAACAGGGAATCGGCATCCACTGCCGGTGGCAGCGGGCGGCACACACTGCCTGCCTCAAGCCGTTTTTGACGTAGTGAGCATCCCAGTGCGGAGTGGATGCTCTCATGATAACAAGCCAGCCAATGAGTAAACTCCCGGTTGATGCGGGCCGGTCCACTGGGCTTGATACCAGATAGAAACTGGTCTCTGATGGTTCTGAATACCCGTTCCGCCTTACCCCGGCCATAGGGGACATATGGGGGCGTATGGACCAGTTGAATGCCGCATCTGGCACATACCATTTTGAGATACCGGCTTGAATAAGCAGCCCCGATATCTGTATAAAACCGTTGTGGAAGCCCGAACCGTTTGGATGCTTCCATCAGATCACAGATCAGAGGTTCTACCGTTTCAGATGCATAAAAACCAGAGTGAACAACAAAACGGGTACAATCATCCAGGATCGGATGCAGATACGTTTTTTTCTTTTTTTGCCGATCCATAGTTTTGGGCTGTGGAGGAAGTCCGCTACCCACAACTGTCCAAACCGATCAAAGGCAAAACTCCTTCGGGCCGTTACTGTCTCAAGATGAGGATCCCTGTGAAGGTTACGGGCAGCTGCAAAGCGGTAAAGGGCGGAACGGCTTGGGCTGGTACCGTTCCACTGACCGGTTGCCAACAGATCCCGGAGGATACTGGCCAGGGTCCATCGCGGATGCTCCTTCCTCAGGGCAATCAATGCCTCTACCAGTTTTTCGGGTATCTGATCCCGCCCTTTATCAGCTCTCTGTTTGTCGACAAATCCCGGCAAACCGTGCCGGGCGTATCAATAGAGCCGCTTTCTGAGAGTCTCCAGGCTGAAGGGTATACTCTCGCCGGATGGATGACGATAATTTTTGCAGGCAGGATCTGTCAATGCCTCATGCATCAAACGATCATTGATCTCGCGATGAAGCAAAGGACTGATGACCCCATACCGCCACAGAGCGATATCCTGCTGTTGTTCAGACAATTTTTCCATAGCACCTCCGTTGATTAAATGGCGAACATTACGGAAGTACTGTTATCAAACTCATTGAAATTTATGAATATACGTTTTGCGTTGATGCCGGCGTACTAACATTTTCCAGGGTAACAGACATGGGACAGATCACGGACAAACAGGGGCTATTCCCGTACGGGCCTTATACAGGGCATAGGAGAAAAGGCATGCGGCAGTTTCTGGTGCCATGCCGCCTGATCACAGATTTTCTTGTGTTACGATCTCTATTTTTTCTCGTTCAGGTATTCAAGCCTGGGATTTCTAAGCTGATTCAAGGGCAAATTCTGCGGGAATCAACACGATGGAACCTCATGTCGTTGCCATAGATCATCGGATAACATATGCCGGTTTATCTCCGCAGCAGACATCAATTTATTCAAAAACCAATTGACAGCAGAAAAGGTTGATGGTAAGACCATTCTCCATAATCATCATCAATCGTCGACATGACAATATGGGACAGACGTTCTTCATACTGGCTCCCTTCTGCCCCCAAACGGACAACAAATCCGGAAATGGCCGGATTGTTAATGTGTTATATATAATTAGGAGGAATGTTATGAAGTCAAGAAATTCAATGCTTATGATGCTCACGGTTATGATGGTATTGCTTTTCCTTTTTCCCTGTCATGGCTTCGCCAAGAACTGGAAAACAGGAGGGGTTGCCAATGCAGACACACTTGAGCACAAAACTCTTGAAAAATGGGCAAATCTGGTGGAGGAAAAAACAGATGGAAAAATCGTTATCGATGCCTTTCCGTCTGAACAGTTGGGACCTTACCGGGATATGTTTGACAATGTTGTCCGAGGAGTCCAGGAAAGTGGCCTGTTACCCCTGAGCCCGGAATTTGATAAACGGCTTCAGGTCGGTTATACGGTTTTCCTGGCAGACAACTGGGAGGAAGGACGAAAAGTTTGGAGTCCGGATGGCTGGATGTTCGACCTGTTGACGCCCATTTTCGATGAACTCGGGGTTCACTTTCTTGGTGTATATTTCATGGGGCTGGACGGGTTTGCAAGTACCAAGGGACCGGTTGTCCTACCGTCTGACATTCAGGAATACAGTATCAAGGTGAGGACCTGGAATCCGGCTGACCGGTTGTTTTTTCAGGAGATGGGTGCCCAGACAGTTGATATAGCATTCTCAGAACTGTTCACTTCTCTTCAAACCGGGGTGGTCCATGCCCAGGACAATGCGCCACTTGTCACATATGAACACCTGAGAGATGTCACCAAATACTATACCGATGTCAATCTTCTGTTTGAGCCGGTTGTCCTAATCATGAACAAACAGTTATGGGACAAACAGCCGGCCTCGATACAAACAGCCATACAGAATGCCGCCAATGAAGCCCTAGCCTGGGGGAACAGTCAGGCAGAAGAAGAGGAAAAACAATATTTCCAGAAAATGAAGGAAAGCGGCATTGAGGTTATCCACTTGACTGATGAACAACGGGCTGAATGGAAAAAATTTGGTATTCAGAGCTGGGATAAATTTGAAGACATTATCGGTAAGGAGGCCATGGACAAAATTCGTGCACATGTGCCCCAATAACGAGAACAGACACCGGGCAACTGCTTTCCGGTTAATTCAGTGCAGTGAAAGTCAGTCGCCCGGTGTACATCAAAGAGGTGAAAACATTGCTATCCCGTATTTATGCCCAATTGAAATATATTGAAGATAATGCCAGAATTATAACCATTGTTGGCATGACAGCCATCATTTTCGTTCAGGTGGTTGCGCGGGTTGTCTTTAAATGGTCTTCTCCGGCAATGGAAGAAGCGGCACGATTTATCATGATCTGGTCCATATTCATCGGTGCGGTTGTCAGTGCCCGCGAAGACAGCCATATCTGCATGGGCAGTTTTGTCAAAACCGCTAAAGGAGAGGCGCTGTTCAATGTGATATCCAAACTGGTTACTTTTTTATTCCTGTGTGTTTTTGTTAAATGGTCCTTTGATTATGCCCGTTATTCCCTTCAAAAAGAAATGAATTCCATTGTGTTAGATGTCCCCATGATTGTTGTACATTCCTGTTTTCTTGTGACTGGAACATTGATGACTTTTCACACTTTTATTCATTTGCTGAAACAAGCCCGGAATGCCGTGCTCGTATTCAGGAAGGATGGATAATGACAACTCTGTTGATACTCATCGGCCTTACCATTCTGATGCTTCTGGCCGGTTTCCCGCTGTTTGCCTGTTTTGGCATTGGCAGTCTTGCCATGATGTTTTTTCTGGACATGAATACCGGTTTTGCCGTGCCGGCAATTTTTTCAGGTTTAAATTCCTTTGTGTTAATGGCCATTCCCTTTTTTATTTTTGCCGGAGGGGTCATGACAGCGGCCAAAATATCTTCCGGCATCGTATCTTTTGCCAATGCCGTGGTGGGAAGATTTCGTGGTGGATTGGGTATCGTGACCATTGTGTCTTCTGCACTTTTCGGGGCTATCTCAGGCTCATCTTCATCCGCGGTGGCAACCATCGGCATCACGATTTTGCCCCAGATGGAAAAATACGGATATAAAAAAGAGTATTCGACCGCCTTGGTTGCCTGTTCTGGTATTCTTGGGCAACTGATCCCACCCAGCATTCCCATGATTTTATTCGGAATGGTCACCAATACCTCAGTCGCCGGTTGTTTTCTGGCCGCTGCAGGACCTGGACTCCTCATCATTTTTGCCTATTCTGTCATTAATTTTTTTTATTGTAAAAAACATCCTGAAATACGTATGATGGAAAAGGCAAAAATATCTGACTGGCTGAAAAATATAGCAGCTGCATCCAGAAAATCATCCCTGGCCCTCTTGATGCCGGTGATTGTTCTAGGTGGCATTTACGGCGGAATTTTTACGCCCACTGAAGCAGGGTGTGTAGCCGTGGTATATGCGCTGGTTGTGGGAATCGGGACAAAAAAACTGACATTTTCTGCCTTCAAAAAAGCAGCTGAGGAAACGGCCAGTATCGAAGGCGCCGTTGTCTTTATCATTGCATTTATCATTGTCATGTCACGTATTTTTACATATGAACGACTGCCAGACGCTATTGCCGGGGCAATGCTGAACTTAACTGAAAACCGGATCGCCCTTCTGTTATTGATCAATCTGTTTATGATTATCATGGGAATGATTATGGATGACATCAGTTCCATGCTGATTGCCGCACCACTACTTTATCCACTTTTCATGAGTCTTGAGGTTCATCCCTTTCAAATGGCCGCCATTATGGCCATCAATCAGGGTAGTGGTCAGATGACGCCGCCGGTCGCAACGAACCTGTTCACAGCTTCAAGAGTGTCGGGTGTCCCGGTATCTGATTTTGTCAAAGACTGTCTGCCTTTTTTATTGCTGGGAAGTCTGCCCATCCTTATTTTGGTGACATTCGTCCCGGAAATATCGCTTTTTCTACCCACCCTTCTATTGGGGAATTAATGCATGATATTGATGAGGAGATATAATTATGGAATCAAAACCCCGCGTATGGATCAACAATAGCATTCTACCCTGGGATGAGGCAAAGGTGCCTGTTTTATCCCATGGCCTATCAAGAGGGTCGGCGATTTTTGAAGTATTTGGCACACATCCGGGGCCCTCTGGGACTTATGCTTTCAGAATGGACATGCACCTGAAGCGACTCGCACAAACGGCTAAGCTTCTGGGAATGGAATTAAAATTTTCAATGGATGACATCGCAGCGGCAACCATTCAACTCTGCCGTTTAAACAGGTCCGGCCGGGGAATTGTTAAAATCTTAGCCTATTGGGGGGAAGAAGCCATCATCAATCTGGTGTTGAAATCCAAACTGGATGTGGCGATTTTTCCTGTTCATATGTCACCGGAGCTGGGTCTGGATCGAAGCAAACCGATTTCCGTCTGCATATCCAAATGGCGAAAACTGCATCCTGAAACACTACCGGTTGAGGCAAAGGCCTGTGCCAATTATCTGAACGGGTATCTGATCAGAAAAGATGCCATGGACAGGGGGTTTGATCTCGGATTGAGCATGGGAACAGACGGCTGTCTGGCAGAAGGTTCCATTGAATCAGTGTTCATTGTCAAAGACGGCATCCTGAAAACACCGCCCCTAGGCACCATTCTAAAGAGTATCACCAGAGACACCGTCATAAATCTGGCAAAAGACAATGGTATTACCGTGGAAGAAACGATTCTGAAAAAAGCGGATCTTTTTGATGCTGATGAATTATTTACCTGCCATACCGGGATAAAGGTTTCTCCGGTGAAGCAATTTGAAAATAAGGAATTGAATGTGCCCGGTCCTGTTACAGCAACCGTTTCCGAATTGATGGAAAATGTTCTGTCTTTTCAGGACGAGCGTTATATGAAGTGGTTTCAGCCACTGTGGTGATGTTGTTTCCATAGGAACTATGTAAATGAAAAACAAATTGTCTTACAAACCTATTAAAAAGACCCGACTTTACGAAGAGGTGACCAACCAGATAAAAGCATCCATATTTAAAGGGGAACTGAAACCGGGTGATCAACTGCCTTCAGAAAGGGAATTATCTGAGACGTTTAATGTCGGACGACCCACCATCAGAGAAGCGCTACGCACGTTGGGTGTACTAGGAATGATTGAAAGCAATCCCGGAATAAAAGGATCTGTTGTCAAAAAAATTGATTTGACGTTGTATTTAGATGCCATCGGTGATCAGTTCAGCTGGATGATACAGGCAGATAAAACCAGTTTCAAGGAAATGTGGGAAGCCAGGAAATACATTGAACTCGGGATAGCCCAACTGGTTTCTCAACATGCAGACGATAAGGATATCAGCGATCTGGATCAATATATCCGCCGGATGGAAGCCAGCGAAGGAAATGTCAAGAAATATTTCACCGTTGCCATGGAATTTCATCTCAAGCTTGCGGAGCTTTCCAGGAACAGAATCCTTTATATGGTATGGAAATTGTTTTACGATATCGGATTGAAAGGGTACCCCGTTCTTAAGGCACTGTATCCGAATCAAATCCCCAAGCTTCTCGAAGCCAATAAATTGATGCTGAGGGCCATCCGCTCCAAAGATCCGGAACAAATTGAAAAAGCGATGATGAAACATGCTGAAGAAGAATTGCCAATCGATAAAGATCCGTAAATTTTCTCCCAAGGAAAGATAGTGCATCCCATTTTCAAAGAGGTGTCTTCAGGTGGCTCCCAGTCGACGGGCAACTTGATAGAATATTTTCTGGTATGGGTATGCACTTATTAACAGCATCTGAACCCGGTGGGTGGCCTTTTGAACGATTCAATAGACACTTCTACAAAGGTCTTATTGATTTCCCGGCATGGCCGCCGGTCTGCTGCACTTTCAAATCGGCTCTGGGTCGAACTGCTGGCAAGGTCTTTATCATTGCCAGCAGCTGTTTGAATGGCAGTGTCCTTACGCGGGTTGTATGATCGTTCAGATCTTCATGCCCCAGGGCAAGCCCATAGACTCTCTGTCGCAGCATGCCCACCACTTTGTGGTTTATTTTTACCCCTGCAACGGGAATCGCCGCTGAAGGGGGCGATTTTTTGTGTCAGACCGATTTTTTTATCCACACGGTTCAGGAGAAAAGCGCCGGCAGCTGACGTGATTTCTCCGCGGTCAAAATTGACTTAAACTTTTCGGCCTTTGTGCCTCGTGATCGCAACGGGTTTTGTGGCACAGACTGTCATAGGCAAAATCCTCGTTTTAATTCCTTTAACCAACCGAATTATATAATATTTTCGATGATTTTGCCTATTTTTTAAACTTTTCGTGAATTATTCGGGCCAGTGTTAGAATAAAAAGGAATTAGCTCAGCCCGAATTTACAGAAAAAAAGATCAGCCTGTTAAAGGATCTCATAATAATAAAAGCAAAGATAGAACAATACAACACAGAGGTAATTGGAATGAATTTCCAAAAAGAAACATTTTCAGTCCGGATCGATTCCTACGATCCGGACCACTGTCTTAAATTCAAATCTTGTAAATAATCCGCTTGTCCGTGATGATGATGTCCACGGTATGTTTTCTTGAATCCATCTGAATCTGGTCGACAATTTGTTCATCAAACGCCAGTGAGACTTTCCGGCAGGTTTCCGGAAGCCGGGTGATCAGGCGGGTGTAGTAATTGTTGCCAAATCCGATGCGGCCACCCTTGTCGTCAAAAGCCAGGCCCGGGATAAATGCGATGTCAATATCTTCCAGGGGCACTTTTTTGCATTTATCCGTATCCGGTTCACGAATGTCATTTTTGTTCAATACCAGGTCTTTGTCAAAATCGGAAATTTTGCAAAGGTTGAACATGTTTTTCGTTTCGGTAAAAACCGGAAGAACAATGGTTTTTTCAAACTCAAGAGCCTTGCGAATAATCGGCTCCATGGGAATCTGATCATTTCCGGCCGTGTACATAAACGATATCTGGGCTTCCATGAAATTGGCAAACTCAAACACCTTTTTCTGAATCTCACGATATTTAGCGTTAAGCTCCTTTTCGGTCAGTTCACCCAAATTTTCAGCCACCTGCGCCAATATGCTGCTGCTTGTATTTTTTACCTCTTCCATTATTCTGTATCCTCATGTTCAAAAAATTTTTCCAAAATATTATACACAAGTCCCGGCTTGTCAACATGCAATAATCCATTGACGGATCACAAGTCCCATGTTATTTGATTCCTTGGGAAACAAAGCCTTGAAAGGAAAAACATGCTGGATCTAAAATATATCATCAACCAGATTGACACCGTAAAGAAAGGGATGGAGAAACGCCACGCCACCATTGACTTTTCATCCCTTTTCGAAAATGAAGAAAAAAGAAAAAAACTGCTACTGGAAATCGAACAGCTGCGCCATCAAAGAAACGTAGTGTCCGATGACATCGCCAAAATGAAACGGTCCGGCCAGGATGCCCAGCCGAGCATTGAAAAGATGAAGACCGTTTCCGAAACCATCAAAACGCTGGATCAGGACCTGGCCGAAGTGGAAACCGCTATCCAGTCTTTTTTGATCACCCTGCCCAACCTGCCCCATGACGATGTGCCCAAAGGCCGGGATGATACTGAAAACCGGCTGGAAAAAACCTGGGGAATCCCCCGGACATTTGACTTTCCGGTTCAGGACCATGCCGATATCGGAGAAAGCTTGGGCATTCTGGATCTGGGCCGGGCCGCCAAACTGGCCGGATCCCGCTTTCCCTTATACATGGGAGCAGGGGCGAAACTGGAGCGGGCATTGATCAACTTCATGCTGGACGTTCACACTCGGGAACACGGATACAAAGAAACGCTGCCACCGTTCATTGTCAACCGCACCACCATGACCGGCACGGGCCAGCTGCCCAAATTTGAGGAAGACCTGTTCAAGCTCGAGGGGCTGGACTATTTTCTGATTCCCACATCAGAAGTACCCATGACCAATATCTATGCCGGCGAAATTCTGTCGGAAGCAGATCTGCCCTTTAAATTCACTGCATATACCCCCTGTTTCCGGTCTGAGGCCGGTTCCTACGGCCGGGATACCAAGGGTCTGATCCGGCAGCACCAGTTCAACAAGGTCGAGATGGTAAAAATCACGGCCCCAGAAACCTCTTTTGATGAACTAGAATCCATGCTGGCCAATGCCGAGACCATCCTCCAGCGGCTGGAACTGCCCTACCAGATCATGACGTTGTGTACGGGAGACCTGGGATTTTCCGCCACCAAAACCTATGATATCGAGGTGTGGATGCCGGGACAGGATAAATATAGAGAAATCTCGTCATGCAGCAACTGCCTGGATTTTCAGGCCCGCCGGGCAAACATCCGGTTTAAGCGAAAAAACGCGAAAAGACCGGAATTCTGCCATACCTTAAACGGGTCCGGCCTGGCAGTTGGCAGAACTTTTGCCGCCATCCTTGAAAACTATCAGCAAGCAGACGGAACGGTGAAAATTCCTGAAGCTCTGGTCCCATATATGGGAGGCCAAACAGCGATTAAAAATGAAAACTGACCAGTTTCCCGAACATATCCGTCCTCATCTCATTCCCCAACCCAAAGGCGATCTGTTCTACCGCTGCCTGGGCTGCGGGGCTGAACATTCCGTGGAAAAGCTGCTGTATGTGTGCCCGGAATGCAACTCGGTTCTGATGATCCACAACCGCCATCAGGCGGAACTGCACCAGACGTCCGGCACCCTGTGGCAGCAGATCTTTGATTTCCGGAAAATGCTGAAAATCCCCGCGTTAAAAGGGATTTACCGGTACCACGAATTTATCGGCCCCATTCTTCCTTTGGAGTCCATCATCTATCTGGGGGAGGGCCATACCCCGATGGTGGAAGCGTCTGAGTTTCTGCAGGAAAAGGTCGGGCTTCGGTTTTTTTATAAAAACGACGGCCAGAACCCCAGTGCTTCGTTCAAGGACCGGGGCATGGCCTCGGCCCTGTCCAGCATCAAGCATCTCATCGACCAGGGACTTGTTTCCGACGTGATTGCCGTGTGCGCATCCACGGGAGACACCTCGGCAGCAGCAGCCTTGTATGCCTCCTACCTGGGACCTTTGATTAAATCCGCTGTGCTGCTTCCCCACAAAAAAGTCACGGCCCAGCAGCTGTCACAACCGCTGGGCAGCGGAGCCAGGGTATTTGAAATCCCCGGTGTGTTCGACGACTGCATGAAAGTGGTGGAACATCTGTCCAGCCAGTATCCGGTGGCGTTGCTCAACTCCAAAAACGCCTGGCGGATTCTAGGCCAGGAATCCTATTCCTATGAAATCGCCCAGGATTTTGACTGGGACATGACCCAAAAAGCCGTGGTGGTACCCATCGGCAATGCCGGCAATATTTCTGCGGTCATGAACGGTTTCCTGAAATTCTTCAGGGCCGGGATCATCGACCAGCTGCCCAAAATCATCGGGGTGCAGTCGGAACATGCCGACCCGGTGTATCAATACTACCTGGAAACCGACAAATCCCGGCGAAGGTTTAATCCGGTGAATACCCGGCCCAGCGTGGCCCAAGCAGCCATGATCGGCAACCCCGTGTCCATGCCCCGGGTGGTGGCCATTGCCGATGAATACGACCAGGCATCCGGGCAGGATAATGTGTTTGTGGTCCAGGTGACGGAACAGGCTATCATGGACTGGCAGCTCACTGCCAACCAGAACGGCCACATCGCATGCACCCAGGGAGGCGAATGCCTGGCCGGGCTGATCAAGGCCAAGGCCATGGGGTTGGTCGCACTGAACGAAACCGCTGTGCTGGATGCCACGGCCCACGCCATCAAGTTTTCCGAATTCCAGGATTTGTACTTCAAAAACCAGCTTCCCGAATCCTATCACATCGTGCCGGCACCGGACCGGGTGAACCTGCCGGAACTGGTCTCACCAGAAAATCCCGACTTAGTCCCGTCCCAGGAAAAGCGTCTGGAACAATCGGATTTCGCACAGTTTGTCCAGGAAATTTCTCTGAAAATCGCAAAAAAAATGGACCTGAACCCGATTGATCCCTGACCATGAACAGTTTCAGACCCTTTTTTCTGGCATGTGTGACCTGCCTATTCCTCTCAATGGCGGAAATGGGGTTAAGCGATGGGGTACAGCACATCAAAACGTCTTACAAACAGTATGCCCTTTTCACTTTTAAGGGCAGAGATGTTCTATGTGAGACTTATGTGGTCCAGAAAAACGACTGGCTGTATAAAATTTTCCATAAAAAGGGGGAAATCGCTGAAAAGGATTTTTCCTTGTTTATATCGATTTTCAAAGAGTTCAACCCCCATATTCATAACATCGACGATATCAGCCCTGGAACCCGGATCCTGATTCCGTTAAAAATCACAGACAAAATGGAATATTCCATGGACAAGGATGGCCGGGTGGTCATCCCGGTAGTGGAATTTCATGATACAATTGAAACATCCGGGCCCCGGGTATCGGTTCAGCAACATATCATTGCTCCCGGAGACACGGTATCAGCGCTGCTGGACCCCGCCTTTCTGGAAAAAGGCGGGGGGATCACCCGGGAAGGGCAGGCCCTTTTTTACCTGTTAAACCCGCATATCAAAAATATTCACCGGATTCACCCGGGCGACCGGATAAAAATTCCCACACCGCCCCTTCAGGGCGAATTGATGCCCCGGACAGCAGCATCTTTTCCACCTGAAAAAAAACAAGCCCCGGTCCAGACAGAAAAACGCGAATCTGAAAATGAAGTAATTCCGGTAGAAGTCCTTTCTTCCGATCAGATACAGAGATTAAAAGCATATGCCGCAACGATGAACGGCCGACTGACCCATCAAGGAAAACTGTATTTCCCCGGCCGGAACGAGCGCAAAGAAATTCAACTGGATCTGTCTAAAACCCCGTTAATTGAAACCGATGCTCCCGAAAAATCCATTCTGATTTTTCCAAAAAATTTGCCTTATCATCCGCTTCAGGACAAAGAAATACAGCAGATCATCTCAACCTACTGGAAAAAAGTGACGATCCAGCCCATTGAATCCATCCTTCCCGGTCCATCCCGTCCGAAAACCGAAACACTCCCCCTGGCCCACCGTTTGTCCAGAAAACAGGTTTTCCAGATTGTGGAACAGACTGGTTTTGAATATGTTCCTGAAGATATCATCCGGTTTCATGTGAACCATATACCGGTATCCGCCCGCCTGGACCGGATCGAAAGACCGGAGCGCCCGGATCTGGTTCTGAATTTCGGAACGGTTTTCGGCCAAGGCATTCGCGCCATCCAACAAAAGAATTATGATCTGCTGTCCTTTTCCCCGATACAGGACTGGCAGGAACAGACGGAGAGACTGTTATCGGCATTGGGATTCGTTGTCTGGAAAAATCCTTCTTTCACGCATCAGGACTCCGTAGAAACCTTGGCCGGGATTTATGGGGAACGATCATCGATCCGGGTGTTCGTCTCCCAGGGGCCTGTAACCCCAACGACCCGATCGTTCCTCAAAGCCCGCCGAATACGGCATGTGTCTCTTCAAACCTGACCTCTGAACTTTTATAGGTGGTATCATGAAACTGTCAGTACTTTGCATATTTTTGTCCGGTTTTCTTTTAAGCGCTTGTACCACCGGCATATCCGCCAAAAAGGATGATGCCAAACTGGCGGAAGCCATTCAGATTCAGGGGAACGCGTTTCTGATGCAGGGTAACTACACCGCTGCCCTGTCCCGACTCCTGGAAGCCCGCAAAATGCGTCCCGATGATCCATCCCTGCTGAACAGTCTGGGCCTGGCATATATGGGAAAAAATCGGAACGATCTGGCTGTTCCGGTATTCAAAACTGCTCTGGAACTGAAACCGGATTACACAGAAGCGTTGAACAATTTAGGAGCGGCCTATCTTCGTCAGGAACAATGGGATCTGGCCATCCCCGTGTTCAAAAAAGTGCTGAAAGACCTGCTGTACCCCACCCCCCAGTTTCCCCTTTCAAACCTGGGATGGGCCTATCTGGGAAAACAAAATTATATGCTGGCTGAATCCTATTTTTCTCAGGCCCTGGACGTAGCGCCTGAATTTGTGACTGCTTCCCATGGGTTAGCCCGGGTGTTTATTGAAACCTGGCGTGAAAATGATGCCATTCAGTTTCTCAAGGCCCGTCTGCTGGAACACCCGGAAGCGGCGGTTCTACACGCGGACCTGGCATGGGTCTACGAAGCAACAGGCTGGAAAAAGGAAGCCAGGCGTGCCTGGCGGAACGTGCTGAAACATGCAAAAGAAAATGCCGAACTGAAAAAAACCGCCACGGAACGGTTGTCCGCTTTAGATTAATCCGACGGATTTTCAGTCTGCCTTTTTTGCTCCAATTGCACGATAAACGGCGTCAGAAAAATAAGTAGTTCATTCCGTTCATCCTTTTTCAGGCTGCTGCCAAAGAGTGAATTACCAATGATTGGTATGCCGGATAAAAAAGGCAGCCCGTCCTTATCATTTGTTTTTGTCGTTTTGATAATCCCACCGATCACCACCGTGTCATTGTCATTCACAAGCAGTTCCGTCATGGCCTCATTCGTATTCAGATAAGGTTCACCCGTTGGAGCAAACCCTGCGATATCATTTTTACTCAATGACACCGCCATGGAAATGCGCTTGTCGGGTGTGACATGCGGGGTCACGATCAGCTCGAGATCAATTTCCTTGAACTCCGTCTGGGTCGTTGCGGAATCACCCGTTCCCGTGACTGACTGATAAGGATATTCCACCCCCTGCTTGATTCTGGCTTCCTTGTTGTCCAACGTCAAGATACGCGGCGATGATACAATTCTGACTTCTCCTCTGGCCTCTGATGCGGCCAGTTTTGCGTTCAACGCCAGCCGGGAGGCCCCGAAGAGACGGAAAAACGAAAAATCACCGCTCATCCCACCCTCACCGATCGGGGTGTTCACGGACACATTCATGTCATTGACAAATCCGGAAGATATTGCAGGATCATTGGTCAGGTTCCACCCAATACCGATATCCCTGGAAAATTCTTTGGTAACCTCCACAATTTTGGCCTCGATCATGATCTGAGGCGTAACGGTATCAAGGCGGTAAATCATTTCCTGGATCTTGTCCACTTTTTCACGGGTATCCGTCACAATGACCATATTGGTGCGCTGATCAACAGAAATACTGCCCCGTTCCGGTGTCAACAGACTTGTGATATGCGGTTCAATCTCTGTTTTGGCGTTGGAGTAGTTGATGGGAATATATTCCGTTACCAAAGGCTCCAGACTTTTTTTCTGTTCCATGGCTTTTTTTTGTGCAGCGATGTCGTCCTGTTCATCTTTTTCTTCCTGCCTCAGGGTCTGTACCGTGGCGATTCTTACCACATCCCCTTCCATCTTCTTACCCAGCCCGTTCATTTTCAGGACCAGGTCCAGCACCTGATCCCAGGGGACCGGCTTGTCCAGGGCCATGGTGACCTTCCCCTGGACATCCTTGTCCACCGCAAAATTCAATCCGCTCACACTCCGAAGAATTCGGAACACATTTTTGATGTCCGTGTCATAAAAATCCAGTTTGATCTTTTCTCCGGTATATTTCGGCTGACCTGTTGTTCTTTTTTCCAGCCTGGGTGTTACCCGTTGTGCCATGGCCTTTTGGGACGACAGTTCAGGCGCAGTGTCTTTCGAATTGACTGGATCAAACCGCAGAGAGATCCGGTTTTCATTCTGAATCACCCGATAAGGCACCTTTTCCCGGATGCGTATTTCAATTTTTGCATCTTTGTTATCAGCAGCGCCGGAATGCGGCACAATGCCGTCAACCGCAGTTCCGGAATATATAGCTGACAATGGTCCCTGAATACGTGCGGGAATCCGGGCGTTATAGAGAATCAAATCCAGCTGCGTATCTGTCTGCCAGGCCGTATCAAACGGCACCGGGTCAGTGGTGTTGACCCGAATATAGGCAAACCCGGATTCGTCAGAATTGAACGTAATCCCGGTTACCTGTCCGACAGGTGCTTCAGCCAAAGGGGCGGTCAAATCCGGGGGCATGGTTTCCACCACTGAGGATGCCACTTCCGGTTCCAGCTCTGATACCGTCCGCTTTTCCATGCCAGGGCGATAAATAACCAGCTGCAGCCCCTGCGGCTTCTCCAATACTTCATAGGGAAGGTTCTGATTCATCAACACATCGATTTTGGTGGTTGTTTTCGTCTCATCCGCATACCGGGCACGAATGGACTGTATGGGCTCCACGGGCGTGGCAGACGGCACAAAATCCTGCGAAATGGCCGTTTCCGGAAGATATACCGCCACTCCCAATGGGAAATCCTGTTTAATGGAAGTATACGCCGGTTTCCGGTCGGTTTTTATATGCACATGGACCTGATCTTTTGAACCGGAAACCGTCACAGCACGAAGATGATTGATCCGGGCTGTTGTTTCATCCTGAACCATGGCCTCACTGGATACCGGCGCTTCAGATCTCAATGGTGCGCAACCCGTCCCCAGCGCCAAAACCAGTATTAGTATCATCACCCGGTCCAGGACCCACGCCATTAAGAAATAACGGTGAAAAAAAACCATATCAATCTCCACTGTCTGCTTTATGTAATTTCAATTCCTCAAAGCGCTCAGTCACGATCCCTTTGAAATTCGTCACCATTTCTCTCACAATGATCCGGTCAGACTGGATATCCACCACCTGTCCTCCGTTTTTCCCCATATAAGTTCCGATTTCGACTTCATATCCTTTTCCAGTGGCTTCTTCCACCATGGCCAGTTTCAGGTCTTCACCCATCACCACCGCCACTAGCGTGAGCTGGCTTAATGTCATCTTTTCCAAAGGGGTGAGAATACGCCGGGGCCTGTCCGGTCTCTGCGCCGGCTTTTCTTGAAATAATGGCACAAACGGATCCAGCCTACTTTTGGGATCATATGACGTAACAGCCCCATCAATCACTTCAATGCCGGAGTCTGCATCATCGGTAATCCTCTGGCTCTGAACAGCTGCCGACGGCTCGACTGTCACCGATGTTTCAGAAATCTGCGCTTCCGGTTCGGTTTCAATTGCCGTCACCGTTTTTTTTTCAGTATAAGGCGACCGTGGCATGGCATGAAGCACGGGGGGGGGTCCAACGGATTCCCTGGTTGTTTCCGCTTCACAGACAAACAATCCGATTCCCAGCACCATCGCCGGAATCCACAGGCATTTACGAGTCAGGGGTGTCATTGGTCCTGGATGTCAGCCTTTTTTCTTTTTTGGGTTTTGAGTGGCATTTTGATCCGTTTCCACAAACATATAGGTCACTGCACTGCAATCCATATCGATCAACCCGGCCGCGGATTTGTTCCGTCTTAAAGAGATGGTCCTGATATTCACGATCCGGTTCAGGCGGGAGACCTGAAAAAAGAAATCCGCCATCTGATGGAAAGTCCCTTCCACTTTTATGGACAAGGGAATTTCCCTGTAGAAATCCTGTTTCACTTCCGAACCGGGTTGAAAAAGCACAAAATTGAGCCCTGCAGTGCTGCCGGCTCTTGACACACTTTTCAACAAAGAGGGGATTTCCTTTTTATCCGGCAGTGCCCGGGTCGCAAGATAAAACGCTTCTTCCACTTGGGCCATTTTCTCTTCCCACTTTTTCAAGGATCGGGCCTGCTTTTTGACAATAATCAATTTATTGTTTCGGGCGTCTAAGGTTTGGGCCACTTCCTGCAACCGGGCCTGCTTGGGCATAAAGAAAAAATAATAATAGGCCCCGCCAAGCAGCAACAGTGCCCCCAGGCAGATGAACAGCCGTTTCCGGCGGCTGAGGTTGCCCACACGATCGAGAAAAAGACCAATTTTTTGTCGGATCCCTACTCCGACTCCGGGTTTGCCCTTTTTTTTCTCCTCTGCCACTATTTCCCCTTTTCCTTTTGGGTGTCAGGCACCAGGGGGCGCTTTTGACAACGCAATTCAAACGCCTTTAAATTCTGATTTGCGTCAAACCGCTTACTGACAGTCTGTTTCAGGTCGATTTCCCTGAACAAATTCGAAGATTCCAGCTGTTTCATAAAATCGGCAATGGTCGGGTTATCAAACGCGATCCCCGCTAATGTGACAGACTTTTCATCCGCCTGAACACTTTCGAGCCACATTTTTCCTGATACGATCCGGAGCTGAAGTTCTTCGAGCAGCAGCAGCTGTTCTTCCCGCCGGGATTGAAGAGATTCAACGATTTTCAGTTTGTCTTCCAGAATTTTGAATTGTTTCTTGATCTGGGTAACCCGGTCCGCTCTTTCCTTATATGCGGAAATCTCTTTGTCAATCCGCTCTATCTCATTTTGTTTTTTTGCAATGCGCCGTTCGATCCCTAAGGTATACCAGGTCAGGCAGACGATCAGCAGGATCATGGACAGCAGAAAAATTGACACCTGTCGGCGGATGTTCTCCCGTTTTCTTGCCTGTCGGTACGGCAGCAGGTTGATGCGTATCATTTATCATTCACCCGGCGCAGGGCCAGTCCCAAAGCAATCGGGGCCAGAGGGCCCATCTGCGAAACATATGCCGGAGAAAATCGCTTTTCATCCAGATTCAGTCCGGCAAAGGGATTGATAACAGACACTTTTGCACCTATTTCGCTTTCCAGTCGGTCCCTAAAAGGCTGTATGTAGGACCCTCCTCCGCTTACCACGATTCTGGTGATCCGGTCATTCTGGGTATCGGACAAAAAAGTCTGTACCACCTCACTGATTTCTGTGCACCAGATCTCAGCAGCCTGCTGCAGAACATCGGTCATGATTTCCGGATTCGGCGCTTCTGTTACCGGGGCCGTCAGCATTTTTTCAGCTGCGGGAAAATCCATTTCAAACCGTGCGACAAGTTCTTCGATAATCTGATTGATTCCGGATCCATTGTCCTGCATCATCAGGGAAATATTGTTTTTCACCAGATTCAAAGAGGTTTTGGAGGCCCCCACATCCAGCAGCAGCGTCAGATCTTCCGGGTTCTGTCCGGGCAAGGTTTCATAGATGTTTTGCAGGGCAAAGGTGTCTACATCGATAATGCTGGCATTGAGCCCTGCCATGTCCGTCAGGGCCATATATTCCGTCACCAGATCTTTTTTCACCGCCACCAGCAGCACATTCATTTGTTCGGAAGAGAATTCACTCTCGCCCATAATCTGGTAATCGATATTGACATCTTCGATATCATAGGGAATATATTGTTCTGCCTCCGCCACGATGGCCTTTTGAAGGTCTTTTTCAATCACCTTGGCGGTATTGATGGTCTTGATCACCACTGTCTGCCCTCCGGTGGAAATAGCGACTTTTTTTTCCCGGATTTTCAAAGATTTGAACAAAGACCGGATGGTATTGGCCACTTCCGGCATATCCATGATCCGCCCGTCCTCAATCGCACCCGGCGCGACAGGGATCATACCGAACTTCTTCAGGATATTCCCTTTTCCGGACATCTGTATTTCAGCCGCTTTGATAACGGATGCCCCGATATCCAGCCCCACGAGATGATCCTGCCTGCTAATTCTCATGACCTGCCGTCGTTATGTCAATCATAGTTCAGATTCCAGTAAAGATCCGAAGTCCCCTCTATTTGGTATTGATAACCAAAGCCATTATCACTATAATCTGTTATGAAAATCTTGGAATGTCAAGGTTTATCACATATTTCACGAACTTGAAATAGACAGCGGCCATTGTTTTGACAAATTAAGGATGCCCTAATTAATCCAGTGACACTCAAACTATAAGGCTATTTGTGAAGAAACGCTCCTTATCCACCCCTAATCTTCAAAACGAAAGGCCCTTTGTACTAGTCAAAGCCTTCACCATCTCCAGCTTGGTTGTTATGCTTGCAGCAACAGTTTTCATAGCCGCTTTGAACGCCCACTGGGTCCGAAACCTGCTGCTGGAAAAAAGCAAGGAATACAATTCCCTGCTGATAGAAAATCTGAATCACCAGATTTTCCTGAGATTTGTGGCCCCGGTGGCATTCAAGTATGGAGAAATCAAACTCCGGGAAGCGGAACAGAACCGACTCCTGGATGCGGTCATCACTTCCACCCTTCACAGTTTTCACGTGGAAATGGTCAATATTTACGGAACCGACAATATCATCGGCTACAGCTTTGACAAAAACCGGATCGGCAAAGAAAATGCCGGAGGGGTGATGTATGAACAGGCCATGCAGAAACGAACCTCATCCAAACTGATTCAGAAAGGCAATTTCCTGGAGTTGCTGTTCTGGTTTCCCGAAGAAACCAAAATCGTCACCTTTGCCCCCCTGGTCCAGGAAATGCGGCTTTCCCGGAAAATGGACAAGGAGGTGATCGGCGTCATTGAAATCGTTCGGGACATTTCCCATGACTATCAGGAGATTTTTAAACTGCAGGGAATGATCGTGGCTTCCTGCGCCGGTGTCATGGGACTGTTGTTCATTATATTGAGGTTTGTGGTCAAACATGGGGAAAAGATCATTGAAAAAAGAGCCGAAGAACGGCTCCGGCTGGAAGAAAAGCTTCGAAAGGCTGAGCATCTGTCCGCCATCGGAGAAATGACCGCTGGTGTGTCCCATGAAATCCGCAATCCCTTAGGGATTATAAAAAGCTCGGCCCAGTTGATGAAAAAAAAATGGACAAACTGGAAGTGCGCTCCTCCATCCCGGATATCATCATCGAAGAATCCCAGCGGCTCAACAACATCATCACCGATTTTTTAAATTTTGCCAGACCCAGACAGGCGGATTTGCGGCCCTGTGATATCAACGACATCATCAATAAGAATCTATCCTTTTTGGAACCCCAGATCCGGAATCAGGAAATTGTCATTCACAAGGCGTTTAACGAACATCTGCCCAACGTATCTGCGGATCCGGACATGCTGTATCAGGCATTTCTAAACATTTTGCTCAACTGTTTCCAGGCCGTTGAAAAAAATGGCGCTGTCACCATTGTTACGGACTCTGACATCCAGACCGTGACGGTGTCATTTGCAGACAACGGGCCGGGTATTGATGAAGATACCCGTGAAAAAATATGGACCCCGTTTTTCACCACCAAGGATACCGGCACCGGGCTGGGTCTGGGCATCGTGAAAAATATCATAGAGGCCCACAACGGCACCATTCGCATAGCCAACGGCAAACCCTCCGGGGCCGTAGTTGACATTTGTCTTCCGATTTAGGAGAATCCCGTTCATGGAAACCATTTTGATCGTTGATGATGAAAAGCATTACCGTCTTATTTTAAGCGAGGTGCTTGAAGAAGAAGGCTATCAATCATTCACCGCCGCCAGCGGCATGGAAGCGCTGGATATTCTGAAATCCCAGATCATCGACCTGGTGCTGACCGACGTCAAAATGCCGGGCATGACCGGAATCGATCTTCTGGAAAACATCAAAGAGATTAATCCGGATCTGCCGGTCATCATCATGACCGCTTTCGGCAGTGTTGAAAAAGCGGTGGAAGCCATGCATAAAGGAGCCTATACCTTTATTCTCAAACCCTTTGAAAATGAAGCCCTCATCGCACACATCGCCAAATCCATCTCTATGTATCGGATTGTGCAGGAAAACGCCCGGCTCAGGGATGCTATCCAGACCCGGTTTCAGTTCGACAACATCATCGGCAAAAGCAAACCCATGCAGAATCTTTACGAGATCATTCGGAAAGTGGCACCCACCAATGCCGCTGTGCTGATTGAAGGAGAGAGCGGTACCGGCAAGGAACTTGTGGCCCGCTCCATCCATTACAACAGCCGGCGAAAGGATTATCCCCTGGTGGCAGTCAACTGTGCAGCCTTTGCGGAATCGCTTTTGGAAAGTGAGCTGTTCGGCCATGAAAAAGGAGCGTTTACCGGAGCCACTGCACTGAAAAAAGGACGGTTTGAAATGGCGGACAAAGGCACCCTGTTCCTGGATGAAATCGGAGAACTGTCCATGCCGCTTCAGGTAAAACTGCTGCGGGTGCTTCAAGAAAAAACCATTGAACGGGTGGGCGGCACCACCCCGATTCCGGTGGATTTCCGTCTTATTGCCGCCACCAACAAAACCCTTGAAGACGAGGTGTCAGAAAACCATTTCCGGGAAGATCTGTATTACCGCCTGAATGTAGTCAAAGCCGTTATTCCGCCACTGCGCGACCGCCAGGAAGACATCCCTTTGCTCATCAATCACTTTATCGAAAAATTCACCCTGGACTCCGGTTCGGTCAGCCAGGTGAAAGGCATCAGCAAAGAAGCCGCCCGTATTCTGTGCGACCATCCCTGGAACGGCAATGTCCGGGAACTGGAAAATGTGATTGAGCGCTCGGTGATCCTTGCATCCGGAGAAATGATCAATCCGGGCGACCTGCCGCCCCGGGTCCGTCAGACATCGGGAAACACCGTGGATCTCGACGGCATTCCGGAAGGTGCCGGCCTGGTGGAAACCCTTTCAGCCGTTGAGAAACGGATGATCATCCGGGCCATGACCCTGTCAGGAAACGTGCAGACCCAGGCGGCACAAATCCTAGGCATCGGGAAAAGCGGGCTGAACCAGAAATTGAAAAAATACAACCTGGACAAGGAACTGCAGCTCGACTGACACCGATCCCCCCGTGCCTTCCAAACCCCGTTTCAACGGCTCTGCGCCGCTTTTTTAATTAAACAGTAAACGGATCGATTATTGAACGGCAGGCGGTTCCATTTTGCTTTGAGCCAGGCCCGCATAGATGGAATTTCCATGCTCTTGGGCGATCAGTTCGTACATCTTCTTTGTCTTGGCCCCTTCCTGACGGGCCTCATAAATTTTTGCCAGTAAAAACCGGGCTTCGTCTTTGAGCAGAGACGAGGAACCGGTTTCAATCTGTACAAAATAAGACTCCGCCTGATCCAAATTGTCCTGTGCCAGTTGCACATGGCCCAGAGATGACAGCAGAAAATTTCTCAGTTCCGGGCGGTCACCAAACACGTCATAGGCCTTTTCAAGCCACTTTTGGGTGTCATCATACTGTCCTGCTTCCATGCAGATGCCGGCAAACTGAACCAATGCCATCCGCCCGGCATCGGTGTTGCCGTATTCCGTGAAAACCGTTTGAAAATCCTCTTTAACCGCCAGATAAGCGGCGTTGGGATCCTCTGCCTGGGTCCTGTACTCCGACATGGCTTTAGCGATCAGGTCCGAAGCGTTGTTTTCAGACCGTTTGAAACTGGTGAAAACCCCGGCAAACACCAATCCCACCACCACCACGGCACCGGCCGCGAACAACAACGGCTTTTTGTAGGTGCCGGCAAATGCCAGCGCTTTGATCAGATTTCTCTGCAGGGGGTCCATTTCCCTTAATTCTTTTTTCCGCTCATTAGATACGTGCTGTGAAGCCATAACTTTTACCTATATTAAAAAATATTAACGATCCCTGTCACCAGACCAGGGTGTGGTAGATCCATCCTTTTTCCCCGTCGGCATGTTCAATGTATATCCAGCCTTCCTGGCGTTTGATCACCCGGAACGGCACACCTTTTTCAACTGTAAACACAATGCGGCTGTCCGTAGAGGGTTCCGCCCGGACATTACAGTTGGTTTTACTGGTGATGACGCCTTCCGCATCGTTTAGAAGCGAGGCATGGATCCAGGCCATGTCCCCTTCAAAATCCTTAATCTTAAGCCAGTCGTCTTTTTTTTCCACCACAAGAAACGGGTGGTATTTTTCCACCTGCCACAACACATCATAACTGGTTCCCGGACCGGACCGCATATTGGCAATACTGGCCTTGACCGTCAGTCTTTCAGCCGCTGCCGCAGAGTCAGGTTCCAGACCTGCCCCCCATGCCGTCAAAACAATCCCCCATACACACACCCAACGAAAAATAATTTTCTTATCTATCACTTGTTTCCTCCGTTTCTATATCATCCCCACAGCAACATGCCTGTCCGATATACCAGAAAAGACAGGCTCCATGCAACCAGGGTGGTATAAATCACATTAAAACAGGCCCATTTCAAAGAGGTCTCCCTGTAAATCGTGACCACAGTGGCAAAGCAGGGGACATACAGAAGAACAAACACCATCATGGATAACGCGGACTGAGGTGTCATGCCCGATTGCTTTAAAGCGGTGGTCAAGACCTGGCCCTCTGAATCTCCGACACCATAAAGAACGCCCATGGTGCTCACCACCACTTCTTTGGCCACAAATCCGGTCACCAACGCCACACCACCCTGCCAGGCAATGCCCAGGGGGGTGAACAGCGGTTCCAGAAACTGACCCAGTTGTCCGATATAGGACTTAGATACGCGTTCCTGCTCTTTCTTTGTGCGAATCAGTTTAAGCGCTGCCGCCAGTTCCTGCTCGATCACAGGTGTTTCATCCGGGCCTGCGGCTGCCATCTGTTCGGAAAATCGGGCCTGAACACTGGTTTGGACAGCATTATAATCCTGTGAATAGGTAATGTCCCTGGGGAAACTGGATAAAACCCAGATAATGATGGATCCCACCAGGATCACCCCCCCCATTTTGCGCAGAAACATCTTGCTTCTGTCCCACATGTGGATGAGCAGACTTTTGAGCATGGGCATCCGGTAAGGGGGCAGCTCCATGACAAACGGCGCATCAGCTCCCTTGAAAAACAGGGTTCGCAGAATTCTCCCCGATAAAATGGCAAGAATAATACCGGCGGCATACAACGCGAAGATCACGGTTCCGGCCTGATGGGCGAAAAAACTGCCCGCCAGCACAATGTAAACGGGCAGCCGGGCGGAACAGGACATGAACGGGGTCATCAAAATGGTGAGAATCCGGTCTTTCTGGTGTTCCAGGGTCCGGGCCGCCATGATGGCCGGCACATTGCATCCGAATCCCATGAGCATGGGAATAAAGGATTTTCCATGAAGACCGGCTGTATGCATGACCCGGTCCATGAGGAACGCGGCCCGGGCCATATATCCGGTATCCTCAAACAGGGCGATAAAAAAAAACAAAATCAGAATATTGGGGAGAAACACGATCACCGAGCCAATCCCGGCCACCACACCGTCCAGAAGCATGGATTTGAACAGGGATGCCGACAAAAGGTGATCCAGCCAGACCGTCAGCACGGTCACGCCGGATTCAATCCAGGCCATGGGATAGGCCCCGAGAGCAAACGTAGTCTGAAACATGACCCAGATAAAAAAGATGAACACCGGAATACCTAAAAACCGGTCCGTCAACACCAGATCAATGTTCCGGGACATGTCAATCCGTTTTTTGGCGGTATTGGTCACCGTTTCTCTCAGGATACCGGCAATGACCCCATACCGGTCCTCAGTAAGAACGATTTCAAAATCATCCTGGAAAAGGTCAAAAATCCGCTGGCGGCATTCTTCAGCCGCCTGGACAAGGCGCGGTCCTTTTTCAGGGAATCGCTCCAGTATTTGCTGTTTTTCAATGGCATCGCCTTCCAGCAGCTTGATGGCATGCCATCGAACCAGCGAGTCCTTTGTCAGGGCCTTTCTTTCATGAATCAACTCTTCCAGCTGGCTGATACAGGGCTCTGTTTCACTGCCGTACCGGATCACCCGAGGCTCCTTGCCGTTTTCAAACGACCGGCATTCCTGAATGGCCGCATCAATGAGCTGTCCCATGCCCTTGTTTTTGTTGCCCACCGTGAACACCACCGGCACATCCAGCAGGGCCGCCAGTTTTTTCTCATTGATACGGATTCCCCTGGCCTCGGCCATATCCGCCATATTCAAAACAAACAGCACCGGCCTTCCCAGCTCCATGACCTGCAGGGCCAGAAACAGGCTGCGCTCTAGATTGGATGCATCAATGATATTTATCACGATATCCGGGTCTTCGTTGATGATAAAATCCCGGGTCGTGATCTCTTCCATGGAGAACGGGGTCAGGCTGTAGGTTCCGGGCAGATCCACCACCCGCAGCGTGTATGGCCCGTATTTGAGCAGGCCTTCTTTTTCTCGATGGTGACCCCGGGCCAGTTGCCCACTTTCTGCCTGGCCCCGGTCAAATTATTAAAGATGGTCGTTTTGCCGCAATTGGGATTTCCCGCCAGGGCAATGGTCAGATCTTTTTTCATTGGTCGTCTTTTCGGGGTGTCACGTTTTCAACCAAAATATGGGCCGCTTCCTCCACCCGCAGGGAAATATGATACCCCTTGATCACCAGCTCAATGGGATCTTTCAGCGGCGCATATTTTTCCACGTAAACACGGGTTCCCCGGTTGATGCCCATCTCCAACAGACGTCTTCTGAGCGTACTCTCTCCGGATACCCGGACAATGGTTCCTGCCTGCCCCGCTTTCATGTCACGCAACAAAACCCGGACGGATTGGGAATCCAATGGAATCTCGGCATGACCGTCCTTTGAGGGGTCCAACGGGGTATCCACCGGCTCGACCCATATTTTCTGAGCCATGCCACTGCCGATGACCAGGCGACTGTCTCCGGATGCGACGACCACCTGACCGCCGAAGCCATTGGACATCACCTCAATTTCATCACCGATTTTCAGTCCCATGGAGGAAATCCGAAGCTGCATCTGACGGCCAGCTTCCAGCTGTTTCACTTTGAGCCACTCACCTGGTTTGGCCTTGTGCAAAAGGACCTGTTTCTGCCGCTGGGCCATACAGGCACTGCACAGGCCATAAATTTCCATGCGGTGTTGCAACATATGAAATCCATATTCTTTGGCGATTTTTTGCTGCTGTTTTTCCAGGGCTTCATCCTTGAATTCCAGAATGTTGCCGCACTTGGTACAGATCATGTGATCGTGGTGAATTCCCAAATGACGGTGTTCGTACAGGGGTTCCCCACCCTCGAAATCTACCTTTGAAGCAAAACCGAACCGGCACAGATGTTCCATGGACGACACCACGAACTCATCACTCAACCGGATACCGTTTTTTTTCAGTTGCTGGACAATATCCGCCTGGCTCACATGGTGATCCAGCTGAAGAAACGCTTCCAGCACCTGAAACCGTTCATCGAAGCGGTCTATTCCCTGTTCCTGAAACAGGCGGACGAACTGTTTTTTTTCCTGTTCATGGGTATTGATCATCATTCATATTATCCTGTAAAAATAAGACACTAAGATATGATAGCGGGCGGAGTCTGTCAAGCTGACATCAATGAAATCACGGTGATTTCATTTTAACCGCCACCCCATCAACCTCAGGCCTTCACTGCCGTCTGATTCTTTTACCATGAGACACACAAAGGAAAGGCTTTTCGTGAACTTCGAGCAGTTCGCGGTTTAAAAAATTAAGGCAGGCAACCTCATTTGAGGTTAGTCATAATTATTTGAATTTATATCGTATATTTTTTATAAATATCATTGCCATGAACTGAAATTACAATTGATTTTATACAGCACAAATCATATCATGAAAAATTATGACATTTTCAATGAACGCACATTATGATGTGGTGGTGGTAGGAGCCGGTCATGCCGGATGTGAAGCAGCCTTGGCTGCGGCCCGCATGGGTTGCGCCACCCTGCTTCTGACCATCGACATGGATAAAATCGCGGCCATGCCGTGCAGCCCGTCCATCGGCGGCATGGCCAAGGGACAGCTGGTCAAGGAAATCGACGCACTGGGCGGCCAGATGGCTTTGACCACGGATGCGTCCGCCATCCAGTTTCGAACCCTGAACACCCGGAAAGGCCCGGCCGTACATTCCACCCGGACCCAGAATGACAAAGCCCTGTATTCCCGGCACATGAAAACGGTTCTGGAAGCCAGCCCTAACCTGGACCTGAAACAGGCCATGGTCAAAGCACTGATCATCGAAAACCACCGGGTGAAAGGCATTGTGGATGCAACCGGCTATGAATATGTTGCTGACTGCGTGATAATTACCACGGGCACGTTTCTGCGGGGCACGGTCCATATCGGGGCCAGCCGGATCGATGCCGGCCGGGCCGGGGAGTTTTCCTCTATCGAATTGGGCCGGAACCTGGGGGATATCGGATTTGACATGGGACGAATGAAAACCGGAACCCCTCCGCGGATTCATGCGGACAGCATCGATTTTTCATGCTTCAGACAGCACAGCTCCGACGTTGATCCGGTCCCGTTTTCCTTCATGACCTCCAGAATCACCACCCCCATGCTGCCCAGCTTCATGGGGCATACCAATGTTCAAACCCACGATGTTGTTCGACGTAACCTGAAGCATTCCGCCCTTTACGGCGGTCACATCAAGGGCCAGTCCGCACGATACTGCCCGTCTTTTGAAGACAAGATCGTCAAGTTCCCGGACCGGGACAGCCACCATATCATCCTGGAGTATGAGGGCATCCATACCAAAGAAATCTATGCCTCAGGCTTAGGCAACAGCCTGCCCCTGGAAATCCAGTACCAGTTGGTACGGTCCGTGAAAGGCCTGGAACAGGCTAGAATCATGCGGCCGGCCTATGCCATCGAATATGATTATGTCAATCCCCAGGAACTGTTCCCGACCCTGGAAACAAAACGGATTAAAGGACTGTTTCTGGCCGGTCAGATCAACGGCACCTCCGGGTATGAAGAAGCCGGAGGGCAGGGACTGTGGGCCGGTATAAACGCGGCCTGTAAAATTCAGAAGCGGCCAGCGTTCGTTCTGGACCGGTCCCAGGCTTATCTGGGGGTCATGATCGACGATCTGGTCACACGGGGAACCAGCGAACCCTACCGCATGTTCACTTCCAGGGCTGAATACCGCCTCATGCTCAGGGAGGACAATGCAGACCTGCGTCTGGCTGAAACTGCCTGCGAATACGGGCTGATCAGTGCAGAACGCCTGGCTTTGTGCAGGGAAATCCAGCAGCAGACCCGCCAAGAAATACAACGGATGAAACACACGGTAGTCAAACCAGAAATTGCGGTCAATGACCATCTCACCTCTTTGAACAGCCCTGCCATCTCCACGGGCGTCAAACTGGAACAACTGCTGAAACGGGCTGAGCTTACTTTTCAAGATCTGAAGACCATTGCCCCGTCGCCGGAACCGATTCCCCTCCGGGTGGCCCGGCAGGTAGAAATTGAAATCAAGTACGAAGGATATATCACCCGGCAGCTCAATGAAATCAAAAAATTCAAATATCTGGAACGGATCCGCATACCGGCCCGTTTTGATTATACTAACACCCATGGACTGTCCAATGAGGTCAGAGAAAAGCTCAAAAAAATCCGGCCTGAAACCCTGGGTCAGGCATCCCGGATCGACGGAATGACCCCTGCCGCCATCTCGGTACTGATGGTGGCCATTGCCGCTTTCAAGACCCAGAAATCTGCTTGACTTGTCCGGGTTGGCACTTATCATTTACCATAAAAAAACAAACTGTTGACAAATAATGTTGTGAGGAAAAATATGGCCGACGACTATTACAATATTCTAGGCATCAGCAAATCGGCAAGTGATGCTGAAATCAAAAAAGCGTACCGCAAACTTGCCATGAAGTACCATCCGGACAAAACCAAAGGGAATAAAGAACTGGAAGATAAATTCAAAAAAATCAGCGAAGCCTATGCTGTGCTTAGTGACCCGGAAAAACGAAAACAGTATGACACTTATGGCTCCGCCGACTTCCAACAGCGGTATTCCCAGGAAGACATTTTCAGAAACTTTGATCTGGGGGATATTCTCAAGGAATTCGGATTCGGCGGCAGCCGGGGAGGGTTTTCCGCTTCCTTCGGCCAAGCCGGCCCCCGGGGAAGGTCTGGTGGTTTTTCCGGCGGGAACCCGTTTTTTCAAAACATGGGTGGCGGATTCGGCCAGCAGCGGCCCCATCCCCAGACACCGGGCAAAAACATTGAATATGAAATACCGCTGACCCTAGACGAATTGATTCACGGGACCCAAAAAACCATCACCATGAACCAGGGTGGAACCACCAACGCTGTGGAGGTAAGAATCCCTAAAGGATTGACCAAAGGCAAAAAAATCCGTCTGGCCGGCAAGGGCGAACCGTCTCCCTATGGCGGGCCGGCCGGAAATCTGTATATCAAATCCAAGCCGGTGAACACCGGTGGATTTTCCATAGATGGCAATGACGTGTCTTTGACCAAAACCGTCAAACTGACCCAGGCCCTTTTGGGAGATAAACTGGAAATCCCCACCCCGTCCGGAAAAACCATGAACCTGACCCTGCCGGCCGGAACCCGGCACAAAGCCAGAATGCGTTTGCCCGGACACGGCATACCCCATATGAAAGGAAATGGTTGCGGAGATCTGTTTGTTGTGATTAATATAGACATGCCCAAAAAGCTGACAGACAAACAGAAAAAAATCATCCAGGAACTCAAAGCCGCAGGATTGTGATGCATCATGCCTGATTTTATACCGCTGATATCCCGGCAAGCCATCCAGGAACGGGTCAGGGAAATCGGAGAACAGATCACCCGGGACTATCAGGGAAAGGACTTGATTTTAACCGGGATTTTAAAGGGTGCCTTCATCTTTATGGCAGATCTATCCAGACAGATCAAAACTGACCATGAAATCGATTTCATCGGTGCCTCCTCTTATGAAGGCGCCCACTCCACCGGGCAAATCGTTTTCACCAAACAGCCGGATTTGGAGTTCAAAACCGGGACATCCTGCTGGTGGAAGACATCGTGGATACCGGGAATACCCTGACCAAAATCATCGAGTTCGTCCATCTTCTTAACCCGAACTCCGTGGCGGTCTGCACCCTGATCGATAAACACGAACGTCGAAAAAAATCCATTGATGTCGCATATGCCTGTTTTTCCCTTGAAAAAGGATTCATTGTCGGTTATGGGCTGGATTACGATGAAAAATTCAGAAACAAGTCTGAAATATACGATCTGGAATTATAGGGGGAGGTACCATGATCATCACCTGTGAAAACTGCGGAACACGGTTCAACCTCGATGAATCCTTACTCGATGCTAATGGATCCACGGTGCGTTGCAGCCGATGCCGGCATATGTTTACGGCATTTCCTCTCCCTCCGGAACCGGAATTCGACCCGCTTGAGCTTGACGATTCCGATGCGGACCAAACGCTTGAATTTGATGATTCCGACTTTGACGAAGCAGATGATCTGACAGAAGATGATTCCCCGGAATCGTTTGACTCTGAGGAACTGGAACTGGAAGCGATTGATCCGGATGAAATTGAAATTGAAATTGAAACCGCTGACACCGTCACAGCAGAAGAAGAGGAAGCGGAGACGAAATCGGCGGAGGAACCGGATCTGTCAAAGGAACTGGATTCGGGAATAAAACCCGGCATTATGCAAAAAAACGAACAGTTCCAGGAAGAGCTGGGCTTGGATGAAATTTTTTCTGAAGACAAAGAACCGGATTTCGATCTGGCATTTGATCTGGATGAAAAAGAACTGGAGACAGAAAAACTGGATTGGGAAAGTCCAGAGGACAGAGAAGCCGATATCGGTGATTCAAAGACGTCATCCCTCATGGAAGACAGCGGTTTTCTCCAAAAAACGGCCCTAAAAGATGATATTGGTACCGACAAACCGGAGGATTTCGACCATGACGAACAGGGGTTTGACGGGCTGGAAGAATTTGATGATCCGGATTTCGACGAAACAGACACCTCTGACACTTCTTCTCATCCACCCCCTCCGCCCCGGCGGTCCGCCCGGGCGTCCCTGATCCAGCCCGCCGATCCGGAAGCCGAATGGATGGAAGAAAAGGCGGATACCCCGCCCCAAAAAAATCCTTGATAGGACTGCCGGTACTATTGATGCTGATTCTGTTTTTATTGGCATCCGGCAGCTATCTCGCCGCCACCTTTCTGGGATACAAAATTCCGTTTCTGCCGGACATCCGGATTCCGTTCATTCAGCAATACCTGCCTGACAAAACAGCGGAACCCGTGTCTTTTCTGGAGCCGGTACCTGATCAGAAAAGCGTGACCGGCCGCTTTCTTACCAATGACTCGGCAGGGGAACTCTTTATCATCACCGGCAAAATCGAAAATCCGGCACAGGTCTCCTATCGGGACATCCAGGTAAAAGGCACCCTTTTCCAGAAAGATAAAAAACCGGTCGTGAGCCAGGTCGCCTTCTGCGGCAACATCATCCCTGAAAACACGCTGAAAACCGCCCTTGTCAAAGACCTGATATCTCAACTGGAAACCCCGCCGGACATCAATGACAGTGTCATGCCGCAAGCCACGATTCCATTCATGCTGATCTTTTCCGACCTTCCTCGGGATCTAGAAAACTTCACCGTAGAGGTAGCGGATTTTGACCGGGCAACCCCTTGACCTTTTTTTCACCCATGCAACCTCACAAACAATCCAAACAATTGTATACAGATCCTGACCAGTGCCGGCACAAAATCATTTCCACCCTTAGCCGTTCAGTGCCGCCTCCGCCTCCGGACCTGAACCTGTATGACCCCACAGCGGTCATGGCCCTATTTCTGTTCAATCAGACAACACCTGATCTGCTGTTCATCCAGAAAGCAGACGTGGCAGGGTACCCCTGGCGGAATCAAATGGCGTTTCCCGGAGGACATGTGGATGACACCGATGACAGTCCTTTAGAGACCGCATTGCGGGAGGTCGAAGAAGAACTGGGGATTCATCCGGAAAATGTGGAAATCATCGGTTCCCTCGGTCATTTTCAGACCATCAATCATAAGGACATCCAGGCTTTTTCCGGCATATGGGATCAGCAGGAACCCATCCAGTTCGATTCGGCGGAAATCAGACGGATTTTTCAGATTCCGATACCCCACCTAATGACCCTTCATCGGGAAAAAGGATATATGGGGCAAGCCCCACCGATCATGGATCTGACCTATCCGTTCGAGGATGTGGTCATATGGGGTGTGACAGCAAAAATTCTTCACCACATGCTGGAGACACTCTTTCAGGACTGAGTCCAGACTGCATCAGTCATGCCTGTTTCGCCGCCACAACCGGATTCCGATCTTGACTGTCAAAAACACACACAACCCAGTCAACAGTCCAGAAAACCAGGCATATTTGATCAAATGCGGTTCCGACAATGCCACGGCCATGCCTGACAGGCCGAACAAAAGAACCGGAAAAACAAAGCATATCACTGTCCAGCAGGCGGCATTCGTATCATACCAGGGAATATACTGCTTTCTGAAAAATGGGGACCGATCTGGGAGCATGGTTTTTTTCCAAATGGGTGGTTGAAATGGCCAAAAACACCATATATAGTATTTTTTCTCTTGACATCCAACAACATATTGGTTAATCTTATTTACATTGATCTTATCGGCAATGTATGCAATTTCACCAAAAAAACATATGTTAATTTGAATCTGATTTCAAGGGATGGGGCTATGTTTGAACAAATAAAGAAACGGGATGGACGGATCACGTCATTTGACTCTTCAAAAATTACCAGTGCCATTGAAAAAGCAGGCCGGGCCACCGGAGAATTCAACGGCAGAGAAGCCAAACGGCTGACCCTCAGGGTCCTGACCCTGGCCCGGGACCTGCAGCTAGGGTCGGTGCCGGAAGTGGAGGAGATTCAGGACATTGTTGAACGGGTTCTGTTGGATTCTCCATTTTACAAGACTGCCAAAGCTTACATCATCTATCGGGAGCAGCACAACCAGATCCGCAGAATCGCCATTAAACAAAACGTGGACCTTATGGAGGCCTATATCTCCCAGATGGACTGGAAAGTTAAAGAGAACAGCAACATGAGCTATTCTCTCCAGGGGCTGAACAACTATATCTCGTCTGACATTACCGCCGAATACTGGCTCAACAAGATCTATCCGCCGACGGTGCGGGATGCCCATTACAACGGGGATATCCATCTGCATGACTTGAGCCTATTGTCGGTATACTGCGTGGGCTGGGACCTTCAGGATCTACTACTGGAAGGATTCAAAGGAGTGGCCGGCAAAGTGGAATCTTCTCCCCCCAGACATTTCAGAAGTGCCCTGGGCCAGATCGTCAACTTTTTCTACACCCTTCAGGGGGAGGCGGCAGGTGCCCAGGCCATGTCCAATTTCGACACCCTGCTGGCCCCCTTTGTCAGGGAAGACAAACTCAGCACAAAAGAGGTGAAACAGGCCCTCCAGGAATTTGTCTTCAATATCAACATCCCCACCCGGGTGGGTTCCAGACCCCGTTCACCAATATCACCATGGATCTGAACGTACCGGCCACTCTTGCGGACTCCCCGGTCATCATCGGCGGCAAATACCGGGAAGACACCTATGCCGGGTTTCAAAAAGAGATGGACATGATCAATGCCGCCTTTGCCGCAGTCATGATGGAAGGCGATGCCAGGGGCCGGGTCTTCACCTTTCCCATTCCCACCTACAACATTACCCGGGATTTTGACTGGAACAACCCCAACCTGGAAAACATCTGGAAGATGACCGGCAAATACGGGATTCCCTATTTTTCTAACTTTGTCAACTCCGATATGTCTCCTGAAGACGCCCGGTCCATGTGCTGCCGCCTGCGCCTGGACAACCGTGAGCTTCGCAAACGCGGCGGCGGCCTGTTCGGCGCCAATCCGTTGACCGGGTCAATCGGTGTGGTCACCCTGAACCTTCCCAGAATCGGGTTTCTGGCTGAAGATGAACCCGATTTTTTCAAACGGCTGGATCACCTGACCCGGCTGGCAGCGGAATCGTTGAGCATCAAGCGCAAGATCCTGGAAAAATTCACCCATGGGGAACTCTACCCCTATTCCAAGTTCTATCTGAGAAAAATCAAAGAAAGCACCGGAGTATACTGGCGAAACCATTTTTCCACCATCGGCATCCTGGGCATGAACGAAGCCTGCATCAACTTCATGAATCAAGGCATTGCCACGCCGGACGGCCAGGCCTTTGCCGTGCGGGTCATGGACCATCTGCGGAATGTCATCGAGCAGCTTCAGGCGGAAACCGATGAAATTTTCAACCTGGAAGCCACCCCGGCCGAAGGCACCACCTACCGGTTCGCCAGCCTGGACAAAAAACGGTTTTCAGACATCATCTGCGCCAATGAAAAGGAATTCCAACAGGGCAGTGATCCGTTTTACACCAATTCCACCCATCTGCCGGTCAACTACACGGATGATTTGTTCGAGGCCCTGGAACTTCAGGACCCGCTCCAGACCAAATACACCGGCGGGACGGTCCAGCACTTGTTTCTGGGAGAGGAGGTCAGCGACACCCGCGTGGTCAAGCAATTGGTGAACAAAGTGTCCAACACCTTTAAACTGCCTTATTTCACCTTGACCCCCACCTTTTCCATCTGCCCGGCCCACGGCTACATTGCCGGAGAACACCCCCGGTGCGACACCTGCCATGCAGATACGGAAATCTATTCCCGGGTGGTGGGATATCTGCGGCCCGTGGCCCAGTGGAACAACGGCAAACAAACGGAATTTGCCATGCGAAAAACGTTTAATGTGGCTTCGTGACCATGCATATTGGTGGATTTCAGAAAAATTCCCTGATCGATTTTCCAGGGACCATTGCCTGTGTGGTATTTACATCCGGGTGTAATTTCAAATGCCCCTACTGCCACAATCCGGAGCTGGCTGCCGGTCCGATAACCGGTATCGGCTGCCTGGACACCACTGATATTTTTTCTTTTCTGAAGGCCCGAAAAGGATGGGTGGACGGTGTGGTCATCACCGGAGGAGAACCCTGCCTGCAAGCGGATTTGTCCGATTTCATCCAGGAAATAAAGCGGATGGGACTCGCTGTCAAGCTGGATACCAACGGATCCTGCCCCCGGGTTCTGTCCCGGTTATTTGACCGCTCTCTGGTGGATTATGTGGCCATGGACATCAAAACCGGACCGGACAGACATCATGACATCATGACATCTGCCGACGGCATGGATGCTGTTTCCAAAAGCATCAGGCTGATCATGGCATCGGCCCCGGATTATGAATTCCGGACCACCTGCGTACGGCCCTACATTGATTCTTCCGTCATGGCACAAATCGCCGGACAGATTAAAGGAGCCAGGCGGTATATTCTTCAAAAATGTGTCCGGGACGTTCCCATGATGGATCCCCGGTTTTCAAACAATCCGGATCATTTTCTTTCGGATCAGGAGATTCTGGCATTGAAATCCATTGTTGACGGGGCGGTTCAGGACGTCCAAATCCGATGATTTCCGATAGTCATCCCGCCACCTCGCCTAAATTCTTTCGGGTGGGGTGGCGGGTCATTCCCCTGCGAAAACGTCCCCAGATCAATATCTCATCAATTTCGGATCATGCCCAATATCCGGAGGAAAGAGACCGGAGAATCGCCTCCAGCACCCGCTCAGGATGTTTTTTCCCGCAACGAACCGTTAGGTCTGCATATTTCTCGTATAACGGGACCCGCTCCAGATATAGATCATCAATGGATTTTCCCGGAGCGATGGCAACGCCCCGGGTGATCACGTCGGACAACCTTGTTTTGAGAGTATCCAGATCAATGGCCAAATACACTACCATGCTATTTTCTGCCAGATGATGCATGGCCTGGGATTTGTATACCACACTGCCGCCAGTGGCAATCACATGACGGGCACACTGGATATCCAGAATATACCGCTTTTCGGTTTCCAGAAATTGCTCCAGGCCTTTTCGGGCAATGATCTGGGCCAGAGTCTGGTCCTCTTTTGCCTGAATGAGGATGTCGGTGTCCATGAAATCAAACCCCATTTTTTTGGCCAGCAACACCCCCACCGTGCTTTTCCCCACCGCCGGCATGCCAATCAATGCAATATTTTTTTTATCTTTCATCAGTTTGATCCAAATATTCTGCAATAAACCACTATTTTCTAACATAAAATTTGAATATACATACTATCCTTTCTGTATCTTTTCAAGTATAAATACACAAAATCCGCCAGACAGACACGTCTTGACTTTAAGGGCCGTGAGAACTATTGTTAACCGGAGACAAATCCCAGAATACAAATGGAAAACAGCTGATGATGCCCCCGATTATTTCCATATCCGGTAAATCCAATGCCGGGAAAACCACGTTCCTTGTCAAACTGATTACCGAGATGACACAAAATGGATATCGAATCGGATCAGTCAAGCACACCCACCATGACATTGACCTGGATCGAAAAGGAAAGGACAGCTGGAGGCATAAACAGGCAGGGACTCGGGCCACACTGTTGATTACGGATCAGCAGATTGCAATGGTCAAGGACGACCTGCGGCCGGATATTGAAAAAATCCACGCGTATCTGCCGGACATGGATTTGATTTTGGCAGAGGGTTTCAAGCAGCAGCCGCTGCCGAAAATCGAAATCTTTCGCACCGCCGGCCCCCACGACCATCCGCTGTTCCTGAATCACCCTGATTTGATCGCACTGGTCACTGACGCTCCATTCACCCCATCTGTCCCGGTTTTCGGGCTGAATGACATCAAACCGGTGGCCGCGTTCATTCAGGAACGCTTTCTGAAACGAACATGATACCTGTTTTGCATGCCATCGGGCGAACCCGGCTCATGCGCGGTATATGTTTGGCCTGTTTCTGCATCATGACCCTGACAGACCCGGTTTTGAGTGAAACCGCCACTGCCTCCCACCACTGCAGAACGTCTCTGGATATGGGAACCATCAATTGGACCAACGGCACCGCCACGGTCACCGGCCGGGCCGGGCCCCGAATCACCCCGGCCAATATCCCTGAAGCTGATCCCGGAGCTGCCCGGGCCGATGCCAACCGCCGACTCATTGATCTTCTCATGCAGATCAGGATTTACAATGATCTGACTGTCGGACAGTATGCTGCCCAAAATGATGCCATTATGGCCGGCATTGAAAAAACCGCCCGGGACGCTGTGATCATCCGTCAATATTATACATCCGCCCTGGATGTGGAATTAACGGTTCAGATCCGGATTCTGGGGGGTTTTCTTCAACTGGTTCTGCCGGATGACATTCGCCAGATACCGAAAATCAATCCAGACGTGCTCACGGATGCCCGGATCGAACCCGGAAAAACACCTTACACCGGACTGATCTTAGATATTCGGAAGCTTGATTTTGAACCGGTGCTGTATCCGGTCATCGTCAGTGAACAGGGGCAAACCATATATTCCGCCGTGTTCATCAGCCGGGAGTTTGCCGTACAGCAAGGCGTGTGCAACTATGTCTGTGACATGGACAATGCACGGATAGATCCCCGTGTAGGCAGCCATCCCCTGGTGATTAAAGGATTGAGAACATCCGGTAAAAAAAATACCGTCATTGTCATCAGTACGGCGGATGCCAAACAGATCGAGCAGGCCACAGAACGGCATCAGTTTATGAAACAATGCCGGGTCATGTTCATTACAGAAAATTCGAACCAACCAACACCATTCAAGGATTGATTATGACAAATTTTATTCCGAACCGGGAAGACGCCCTGGCCCTGCTGAAAAAATACAATCGGAAACCCGGCCTGATCCGCCATGCGCTTGCCGTGGAAGCAGTTATGGGTCATTTTGCCCAAAAATTCGGAGAAGACCCGGAGAAATGGCGGGTCATCGGACTGGTGCATGACCTGGATTATGATCAGTTTCCGGATGAACACTGCCACAAATGCGTGGCACTGTTTCAGGAACACGGCTGGCCAGAAGACTATATTCGGGCCGTCATCAGCCATGGATGGGGTATCTGCACGGATGTCGAACCCCAGACCCGTCTGGAAAAAACCCTGTATGCCATCGACGAACTCACCGGGCTTGTTGCCAGTGCCGCTCTGGTACGACCGTCCAAAAGCATCCTGGACATTAAGACCAAATCCGTAAAAAAAAAGTTCAAAGACAAGGCATTTGCCGCAGGTGTCGATCGGGAAGTCATCAAAAAAGGGGCTGAAATGCTGGACATGGACCTGTCCGACCTGATCACAGAAGTGATTGCGGGCATGCAGCCGGTGGCCGAAGAGATCGACCTGAAAGGCAATTTATAAACTTCTTTTTTGAAATCCGGGAAACACCTGAAGTATGGCTCTTGATCAGGGCCTCAAGGCATCAGCGATGGTATCGGCCATCTGCACCATGTTGTGCAGGTAATCCGAGGCCAGCGGATTAATGGGCACCACCGCGCCGTCGATCGCACCGGCGATTTTCCGGGCCGCCTGCTGGTCAAACTGGGGCTGTACAAAAATCACCCGGGCCTTTTCATCCCTTGCCAGCTTGATGATGGCGGACAATTCCTTCCCCTTGGGAGATCTGCCCATGGTTTCCACAGGAATCTGGTGCAGGCTGTAAGCATCAGCCAGATATCCGAAAGCCGGGTGGAATACAAATAAATTCTGGCCGGCCAGGGGAGCCAGCAGGATTTTCAGCCGATCATGCAGCTGATCCAGTTTCCGGACAAACCGTTCATAATTCTTCTGGAACCGGGCCGCATGATCCGGGGCCAGCGCACTTAAGGCTTCCGCCATGGTGGCGGCCTGCTGCTTCACCAGGATCGGGCTCATCCAGATGTGGGGATCCCTGCCGGCAGCAGTATTCCCATGATCGTGATCTTTTCCTGTTTCTTCGATACGCCCATGGTCCGGGTCTGTTCCACGGGCGTATCCTTCTTCTCCATGGTGATCATGTCCGTTCGCATCCTGATGATCACCCTCATGGATGTGGGCTTCCATTTTCCGCAGCACGATCCCTTTTCGGGTATCCACCACCCGGGTATCCGGGGCAATGGAGGCAATTTTATGCATGAATCCGTTCTCAAACGGCACCCCGATCCTGAAATAGACATCCGCATTGGCCAGATTCCTGATCTGGGGCGGGGTCGGAGAATATGTGGTCGGGCTTTTTCCGGGTGTCACCAGCACATCCACCACTGCCAGATCTCCGGTAATCTGCTCAACAAAATATTTCTGAGGCACAATGCTGACAAAAACACGCAGCTTTTCTTCGGCATTCAGGCCGTCACCCGTCAAAAAGACCAGCACCAAAGCCCACATTATGGATTTCAACCGCATGGTTTCTCCTTTACAGCTCAGAATTCCCCGTTTACCCAAATATCTCAACCGCACTTAATTTTTAGACCTTACCCTTGTCTTAATTAATTCAGGTCATCCAGCCAATTTCAATGCGATGTCCGCCACATGCTTACCTTGAAACCGGGCCCCCTCCAGTTCATTTTCAGAGGGCATTCGTGCACCGTCTCCCCCGGCGATGGTGGATGCTCCATAAGGAGATCCACCCGTGACCTCATCGATGCGCATCTGTCCCTGGAAGGAATAGGGCAGCCCCACCACCACAAATCCGTGGTGTAGCAGCGTGGTATGAAAAGACAGAATGGTGGATTCCTGGCCTCCGTGCTGGGTGGCGGTGCTGACAAACACGCTTCCCACCTTGCCGATCAAAGACCCGTTGGCCCACAGCTGACCCGTGGCATCCAGAAACTGCCGCATCTGGCCGCACATGTTGCCGAACCGGGTCGGGGTCCCGAAAATGATGGCATCGGCTTTCACCAGCTCTTCCACCGTGCACACAGGCACCTGTGAAAACACTTTTTTCGACTCGACAGCTCCCATCTTATCCAGCACCTCATCCGTAAGGGTTTCCGGCACCTGCCGGATATCCACGTCCGTTCCCGGCACCTGGCGCGCCCCCTCTGCAACAGCCTGGGCCATCTGATACACATGACCATAGGTGGAATAAAACACGATTAACATTTTCATGACAAGATCCTCCTCTCAGATGAACGGCCAACTATCACAATCCCTTTATACCAGGATTGAACCCGGAAATTAATGAAAGCTTCAATGGGATGGCCGGTTCTTATGCAAAACTGACAACTATATTTTACGCGCAAACAAAAATTTGTCAATATATAGATAAAAAAATTTAGTTTAACCGAACTCTTTTTTGTTGACAAAATATTGTTTTATATAATACCTATTGTCTCAATCTATTTCACTTCAACCAAGGAGGTTGTAATCATGTCAGACACATCAGACCAGTTTTATCCCATCTGGAAAATTCCGGATCACCTCAAATGTCCGGTGGCAGGTGCCATGCTCAGCGTTGAAAAGCACCGGTCAATTCTGAAAAAATGCGGCTATGATGTCAAATCCATGAAACCCTATGAGTATCACCAGAAAATTATGCTCCAGCTGGGGGGTGAAAACCATGTCTCTCAAAAGGTGAACAACTTCATCCGGAACCAGTCCGCCGCACAGATGGCCAGGATTGCCGGCATGGCGGAATCCGAGATCCGGACCCTGTGGGCAAAACACCTTGAAACCGGTGATGTGGGGCCGCTGTTCTATGCCATTGTGTCTCACAAAAAGACCAGCCTGGAACTGCTGGCGGACGTTGCCGGCGAGGTGCACATGCAAGCCCATGCCAACATGACCGAAATCTTCACCATCCGCCGGCAACTGGAAATGATGACGGAACGGCTGGACCGGGAAAAGGTGAAACTGGCCGAAAAAAGCCGGGCACTCAAGGAGATGAGCAAAACGCGAAAAGCCGAGGCCGGGGCCATTGAACTTCTGGAGGCCCAAAACCGGCAGTTGATCTGCCAGGTGCAGCAACTGCGGCCGGCCCCCTCCGCCGGCCCCCGGAACGATGCTGAAAGCCGACAGACCGAGGAACAGATCCAGGCACTGACCCGGGATCTGCGCCGGGAACAAAAAGCCCACCAGGCACTGATGCGGAAACACAAAGCCCTTCAGATCGAGTTGTTCAGCCATCAAAGTGAACTGGAGCTGGTCAAAAAGGAGTTCCAGTCCCTGATATCGGGTCCCAATTCTTCCGACACCACACCCTGTTCCCATCCGGCTGAAAATGCCGCCTGTGCCGGAGGCGCCTCCGCTAGTGCCACCTGCTCTGAGACTGTTTGCGCCAAATCCGGCTGTGGCCGGGACAGTTGTGCCTGCGATCACTGCACCCGGGATCACTGCAACAAGGACCACTGCACCCGTTACCGGCTGTGTGCCAAACGGATTTTTCTGGTGGGCGGCATCACCAAAATGCGGCCTTTTTACAAAGAGGTGGTGGAAAACGCCGGTGGTGAGTTTCATTACCATGACGGATACATGAAAAACGTCAACGCCGGCCTGGAGGCCAAGGTCAAACGGTGCGACCTGGTCCTGTGCCCGGTGAACTGCAACAGTCACACCGCCTGCCGGAAAGTCAAACAGTTGTGCAGCCGCTACAGCAAGCCCTTGAAAATCCTGAGCAGCTCCAGTCTTTCCGCCGTGACCCAGGCCTTGTTCGAACCGAACAGCACCGTGACCCTTAATTGATGTCATCGCCTGATCCGCAAACCTTTTTTTCCGGATCAGGGGATTCTTTTTCCGGTTCGGGGTGGCATTGGCATGGGCAAAAGGGCATCGTCCGGATCCAGGCATGTTTCAAAACAGATCATTTTTTTTATTCAAAGCATTGGCTTTTTTTTAATGTTGATGATAGGGTACTTTTTCAAAAAAATAAGCTTTGGCTAATAAGCTTACTAATTAAAAACAAAATCAAGTAGGAGGATATTTCTTGTGCGTGCCTGTTTCAATATCACCGTTCTGGTGCTGCTGCTTTTGATGGCAGCCTGGCAGACAGGAACTTCCCCGGCTGCCAGGGCCGAGACCCCGTTTGCGGCTCGGGTCAAACAAACTGCGGAAAAAACCGTGAATATTGACGCTGAAACCCAGCAACTGGAGGAAGCATTTGCATCAGAAGAACAGGAAATGCTGGACCGCATCGAAGAACTGTCGGCCGGGCTCAGGCAGACCCGGTGGCAGCTGGAAAAAAATACCCGGTATTTTCGCTCAATGAAGGAAAAAATAGCGGACCTGAATCAGCAGGCTGCTGACATCGAAGAGGTGGAATCAGCCCTTCTGCCGGTCCTGGACACCACCCTGAACCGGCTCGACATCCTGGTGCGCTCCGGCCTGCCCATGTCCCTGGACCATCGCCTGGAAACCATTGCCCGGACCCGGCGTATCCTGGATGACTACGATGCCGGCCTGCCGGCCAAAACCCGGGCCGTGCTGGACACCCTGAGCCGGGAAGTGGACTGGGGGCATACCGTCGAAGTTCAGGAACAGGAGATCGAAACCGGTGATGGTACCCGTCAGGTCAAGCTGCTCCGGGTAGGCTGCCTGGACCTATTTGCCGTCACCCTGGACAACCGGACCGGGTTTGCCTGGGACCGGTCCGGGAGACGATTCCTGCCGCTGGAAAAATCCGCCCGAAATCTGGTACAAGCCGTGGAAATGGCCGAGGGCATCCGGCTCATCAGCCTGACCCCCCTGCCCCTGGACCTGCCCCCAGCCCGAACCGTTGACACCGGTCTCCAGGAAAACCGCCTGAAAAACAGTAACCCGTCAGACGGAGGAATCCATGCGGAACGTAATTAAACACCGGTTCCCGAGGATTCTGGCCATGGCCGTGCTGGTCCCGTGTCTGCTGGCCGGATTCGTCCAGGCCGCATCCACCCGGGATTTTCCCAGTGTAGCCCGGGCCGTGGATGCCGACCATGCCGCAGCTATCCAGGCCCGGGTGGCAACGGAGAAAAAGATACAGAAAAAAAGAGCAGCGATGGCCCGGCAGATTCAAAACCTGGAAACTATGCTTTCCTGGGCCCGGCAGGAGCAGGCCGCCGAAGAGGCCCGGCTTACGGACCTGTCGGCCCGGCGGGACGCGTTGAAAAAAGAGATCGCCGCCAGGCTTTCCCGGAAAGAGGAACTGGAAGTGATCCTGCGGGATACGGCCCGAAACCTGCTGGTCCGGGCGGAAAACAGTCCGGCGGGCGCGGAATATCCTGAATGCGCAGCCGAATTGAAATCCATTCTGTCAGTGGACAATCGACCGGGCATGGCAGAATTGGAAATCCTTCTGGCATTCTGCTTCCAAGACATGGCCGCCTCCCGAACCCGGAACCAATATACCGGACCGGTATTGGACAGAGGCGGTGAAACCGTCCAGGCGGAGATCACCCGGCTGGGCCACATGGCCGCCATCCATCGGACCGGGGAAGACACCGGTTACCTGACCCTGTCCCCGGCTTCCGGCCGGCTGGTGATGAGTGATACCCCGCCTTTCCTGATCAAACGCGCCCTGGACCGGTTCCTTTCCGGCGACGTCCGGGAGGTCCCCATCGACATTTCCGGCGGCATGGCCGTGCAACAGCTTTCCCGGCAGGTCAGCTGGCTTGACCAGCTCAAAAGCGGCGGGATCCTGGTGATCCCCATCCTCCTGGTGGGGGTGGTGGTCCTGGTTCTGACCCTGGAACGCCTGATTTTCCTGGGCCGGGTCCGCCACAACACCGATGATCTCATGACCCGGGTCACGGATCTGGTGGCCCAGGGGGATATCAACGGTGCCCTGGAAACCACCCTGCCCCACCGGAAACGCCCCACCGGCCGGGTGCTCCTGGCCGGACTGGAACTGAAGGGCCAGGCCGGCACCGTCATCGAAAGCGCCCTGTCCGAAGCCATATTAAAGGAAACCCCCAGGCTGGAACGGTTTCTCACGGCTCTAAAGGTATCGGCGTCCGTGGCACCGCTTTTGGGACTGCTCGGCACGGTCACTGGCATGATCAACACCTTCCAGGTGATCACCACCCACGGCACCGGAGACCCAAGGCTCATGGCCGGCGGCATCAGCGAAGCCATGGTGACCACCCAGGCCGGTCTGGCCGTGGCCATTCCCGCGATGATGGTGGCCGCGTTTCTGGGACGGCGGGCCCAGTCCCTTGCCCGGGATATGGAAGAAAAGGGCCTGGCCCTCATGGCGGCCCTGCTCAAATTCTCGGCAAACGGTTCCGGAAAAAAGGGCTGACCGGCATGGACCCTCTGATATGGATATGGGACATTCTGGCAACCGGGGGGCCGGTGATGGTACCCATCCTCGTGGTATCGGTCTGGATGTGGATACTCATCATCCTCAAGGCTGACTGGGTCCTGCGGGTCCGGCGCAGCAACCTGCCGGTGAAACAGGCCCTGGAAATACTGGAATCCAGGGACGGCCGGGTACCCCTGACCGGATGCCCCAAAGCCGGGATACTGGCCTTTTTCCTGGACCGGCACTTCCGGGAATGCAGCGTCATGACCGGGGAGCCGGACCGTCTGTTTTTCGAGGCAGCGGTCCGCCACTACACACAAACCCTGTACCGCCATATTCCCACTATCATGATCCTGGCGGCGGCGGCCCCGCTGTTGGGACTGCTGGGCACGGTCACCGGCATGGTGGAGACCTTCCGGGTCATCGGTGTGTTTGGCATGGGCAATGCCCAGGCCATGGCCTCGGGCATCAAAGAGGCCCTTATCACCACCCAGGCCGGGCTGCTGGTGGCCATCCCGGGTTTGCTGGCCGGTCAGGTCATGCGGCGGCGGGTCCGGGCAATCCACCAGGATGTCCTGATCTTTCAACGGGCCGTGACCCAATGGCTTGAAAAGGAGTGGCGCAAATGCACCGAATAAGCGGCAGAACCGGTCCGGGAGGGCCTGTTCCCAACGACGACGTGGAAATCAACATGATGCCCCTGATCGACATGATATTCATCCTGCTCATTTTTTTTCTGGTGACAGCCAGTTTTGTCCGGGAATCCGGCGTGGAGGTGAACCGGCCAGAGGCGGCCACCGCCCAGTCCAAAGAAGCTGTGGGCATGATGGTGGGGATCACGAAAGAGGGCAGGGTCTTTATTGACAGCCAGGAAACCGACCTGCGGAAGGTCCGGGGTCTGGTAGAGATCTTTCTCATGGAAAACCCCGATGGCGGGGTGATCATTGATGCGGACGGGGCCTGCCCCACGGCACGGATGGTGGCGGTGCTTGACCAGTGCCGGCTTGCCGGGGCCAGGGATGTGGCTGTCTCCGCCACCCGGCCCGGGGAATGACAATGGATCCAGCTCTATCCCTGTCCTCCAGTCCCGGCGTTGTCCGCCGGGGGATGCTTCTGGCCACCGGCGTTTTTCTGGGAATAGCGGTTCTGGCGCTGCTGCCCCTGCTCATGCACCATACATCGGTGACACACCAGGATTTTCTGGCCCTGCAGATTCACCTGATCGCCCCGGCACCAGACCCATTTATGGAACCGCCGGCCCAGGCCCATGACCCGCCCCCGGACCGGCTGGCCCCGGAACCCATGGACCTGGCGCCTGTTCAGCCGGAAATCCCAGGGTTTGAAACCCCGTCCCTCACCTCTGTATCGATCAATGGGATGGCTGTCCAGCCCCGTCCGGCGAGGTTCCAGCGGGATTTTTACAAGGCGCCCGTGCCCGGAAAACTGGCCCGGCCCAAGCCCGCTGTACAGGCCCCGCCCCCTAAGATCCGCTTCCGTTCCGATGAACTGGACCTGCAGCCTGAACGGATCTCCATGATCAACCCGGTGTACCCCTACCGGGCCAAACGCATGGGCATCCAGGGATCGGTGGCTGTCAGGTTTCTGGTGGACCGGACCGGGGCCGTCCGGAAACTGACCATTCTTGAAGCGAATCCTCCGGATATTTTTAATGACACCGTCATGAAAACCCTGGAGAAATGGACATTCAAACCGGGCCGGAAAGACGGGAAAGATGTGGAAACCTGGATCACCACCCAGATCCGTTTCGAACTGGAATGATCCGGCCGGACCTGTAAAGCCGACCCTGCAAGGAGGCAGACATGACCTTCATCCGATTTATCATGTTGTCAACCACATGGCTGTTGCTGTGCTTTGTTCCTTTATCCCCGGCCGGGCAGGCCGGCACCCTCCCGACCTGCCCCCGGATCGAAGCGCCCCTGCCGGCCGACTTCCATGAAGCGGTCATTGCAGCGGAAGCCCTGGCGGACAAAGGAATGTTCCGGGAGGCCGCCCAAAGCCTGTCTGTTTTTGCCGGCCGACACCCCGGTCATTCCTTTGCCTATATCGACTATGACATCGGTTTTTTTCTTTACCGGGCCGGAGAATTCAAGCAAGCGGTCCCATACCTGGACAAAGCAGTGTCCCTGGTCCCCTGCTTTGTCCAGGGCCGCCGGCTTCTGGCCGATACCCTGTACGAGGCCGGAGACCCCGGTGCGGCGGCATCCATGATGGAAAAAGCTGCGGAAATGGCCGGCGACGCGGACCTGATGTTCCAAGCAGCTGTGTTCTGGATAGAAGCCAAATCCCCGAAAAAGGCGCTGCCACTTCTGCGGATACTGGAAACACACAACAGCCCCAGATCCGAATGGCTTGTGGCCCTGTCCAATGTCCTGGGCACCATGGAAAAAAAAAGGAAACTGCACAGGCCATGGAAAAAGCGGCCCGGGCTGGCAATGACCCGGATCTCTATTTTCATGCCGCCTGGCTGTGGCTGGAGGCGGACCAGCCCCGAAACGCCCGAAAGCTGCTGGAGACTTTGACCAGTCGGGAAACCGTCAAAACCGAGTGGCTTCTGCAGCTGTGCAATACCCATATGGCCCTGGACAGCCCTGTACCGGCAGCCAGAACAATGGACCGGGCCATAGAACAGGATCCCACACCCGAAAACCTTTACACCGGCGGTGTCCTCTGGCTCCAGGTGAAAAAACCGGCCAAATCCCGCAAACATCTGCTCCGGCTCACCAGACTCCCCGACCCCAGGGCGGAATGGTTTGTGGCATTAGCCCAGGCATGGGCCATTTCCGGGGATATCGGCAAGGCAGCCCCTGCCATGGAAAAGGCGTTTGCCATCAGCCAAAAGTGCGATCATGCCTATCAGGCCGGTGTGATGCGCATGCAGCTGAACCAACCGGACAAGGCCCTGCCCTCCCTGCTGTACCTTGAAAAACGGCCCGCCCCCAAAGCGGACTGGCTGGCTGCCCTGTCCAATGCCTGGGCCATGAAAAAAAATTACCTTCGGGCAGCCCCGGTCATGGAGCGGGCTGCATCCATCAGTAAAAAAGACCCCCATTACTTCCGGGCCGCCATGCTCTGGTTCCAGGCGGATAAACCGCGAATCGCTCTGCCTCTGCTGAATCTTCTGGAAAAGAGGCCCGCGCCGGAAACAGAATGGCTGGTCCTGCTGTCTAACACCCATCTGCTTCTTGAAGACATCCCCCATGCGGCCGAAGCTATGGAACGAGCTGCCGGTATTTCCCGGAAGGGTGCCCATTATTTCCGGGCCGCCATGCTCTGGCACCAGGCCGGGGATAGGCCCGGGACCCTGGATAAAACCATTGCCCTTCTGCGCCTCAGCGTGGCAACGGATTCCGTGGAACAGCGGTGGCTCATCGATTTGGCCGATCGGCTGATCCAAACCCGGCAGCGTAGGGAAGCGCTGTCCGTTATGGAGCGGACCCGGCTGGCAGGATCCAGTGAGCCGGCAGCGCTCTGTTACCGGGGGGCTTTGTTGTGGCTCGCCCTGCAGCAGCCCCGCAAAGCCCTGCCCATCCTGGAGTTCATCTGCGGTACACCCGATCCGAAATATTCCTGGCTGGTATCCCTGGTACGCCTGAACATGGAGCTGGCACGCCCGGACCAGGCAGGCACCGTGTTGCTGCAATTACTGGAAACCTTTCCCGGAGATACCAGGGCATGGAAACTGGCTGTGTGGGTGGCCAGGGAACAAACAGACTATGCTCGGGCAGCTGCTGCCATGGCTGTGGCGGTTCACCTGGCCCCAGACAATACAGACAGCCTCATGGCCCTGGGCAGCTACTACCAGATGGCAGGGGTGCCGGCCAGGGCAGCCGACGCATTCAGGAAAGCGGCCGGCCCGGATCCCGGTTCCGGGGACTGGGACCGAATCAGGGCTGTGTATGTCAGCGGAAAACTCTATGAAAAGGCCCTGGATGCGGCCCGCTTTGCAGTGAGGACCGCGGAAACCCAGGACCGCTGGGAGGCGGTCGGCGACATTGCCTTTCTCCTGCACAGGTATGAAGACAGCGCTCATGCCTATGCCAGGGCCGCAGATCTCTCCGATTCCGGATCCATTCGGCTCAAAACCGCCTATGCCCTGATGAAGCAGAACAAACTGAAACAGGCGACCCGGCTTTTCCAGGAGATCATAGACCAGGACAAAACAGATGCTGAACTCCGAAGGGAAGCTTCCCAGGCCCTTGCCTATGTCCAAGGGGTCCTGGCCCTGATGCCGGATGCGGGCCTGTCAGCTGCGCATGTACAGTAACATAGCCGGATCATCCATATAAAACAGCCAATCAAAATAATAAAAATTTTTCTCCATGATTGACAAATGGAAATTATTTTTCTACCAGGCGGCGGAAAAAAGAGACCATTTTGGATATACTGGATCTGCACAGGTCCGGCTTGACCCAGCGGGCCATAGCCCGACGTCTGCGCATAAGCCATAACACCGTTAAAAAATACCTTGCCCGGATAGCTGCTTGAAGAATCCAAAGCCATATCATCGCACAAGCATCCTTGACCCTTATCACAGCACCATCACAGCTTGGCTTGATGATAACGAATATTACACCGCCACCTGGATTTATGACCGCCTTGTCAACCAAGGCTATGCCGGCAATTATGAAACAGTGAAGCGAAAGGTCGGTAAACTCAAGAGACAAAAACAGAAAATTGCCTACATGCGATTTGAGACAGAACCCGGTCACCAGGCCCAAGTGGATTTCGGAAAATTTCAGGTTGAGCTTCCCGATGGCAACGTCATAAAGCTGTACCTGTTTTTAATGATTCTAGAATATTCCCGGAAAATCTATACAGAGTTAATCGAACGATGCGACATGCCAAGCTTTCTTGACTGCCATATACACGCCTTTGAGTACTTCGCCCGGAAGAAGGGATTCTGCGAAGCCTTAAAAAAAGACATGGACATGAATCGGTGCAAATATCACCATG
>LQAE01000068.1_pt1 | contig 51229 bp, 52 predicted proteins | sample 1535771 | NCBI WGS metagenome assembly LQAE01 (sample SAMN04331582, study PRJNA305678) | bioreactor metagenome | isolation source: bioreactor_1 inoculated with Wadden Sea sediment 1st replicate of a... | place: Germany:Bremen
ATTGCTGAGTCGATAGACGCTTTTGAAAAAGCAATTCGCAGCAGTCAAATTATTGCTCTTCCTGGAGGATTTAGTGCTGGAGATGAACCTGCTGGGTCAGGTAAGTTTATTGCATCGGTATTCAGAAATCCAAAGTTAGCAGAAGCAATAATGAAACACTTAAATGATAAAGACGGTCTAATGCTTGGTATTTGTAATGGTTTCCAAGCGCTTGTAAAACTTGGACTTCTTCCACACGGTGATATTAGAACACTTAAAGAAGATAGTCCAACACTGACTTTAAATAAAATAGGAAGACATGTGAGCCGTATGGCAGATGTACGTGTTGCTTCTAATCTTTCACCATGGTTGTCACTCAGTGAAGTGGATGCAGTGTTCTCAACTGCGTTTTCACACGGTGAAGGACGATTTGTCTGCAATGATGAAACATTTGAACAGCTTCAGAAAAACGGTCAGATCGCTACTCAATACGTTACACCAGAAGGTAATCCGACTATGGATGGCAGGTTCAATATTAACGGTTCTGTTCATGCTATTGAGGGTATTACAAGTGCAGACGGCAGAATCCTAGGTAAGATGGGTCACGTTGAACGTATAGGAAATGGTTTGTATAGAAACATTCCAGGCGTAAAGGACATGATGTTGTTTGAAGCTGGCGTTCGCTACTTCAATGGATAAAGGCGAAGGAAATGTGGTTGTTGAATGTAAAAAGTTCAGCATATAACACGTACTATAAAATATAATATTTTTTAATAATTCGCTTTTAAGGTTGACACGTCTAATGCCCCTTGCTAATATGGTCTTGTAACAGACTATCTGACTTACAGGAAGTCAGGAAACTTGGGACATGTTTGGAGGCTAAGCTCATGAAAATCTCACAGATGTTCGTGAAACTAATTCCAAAATAAAAGACTATCATTCACGCTCTCTTTGCGCCTAGCGAAGGGAGCGTTTTCTGTAGCAAATGTGCATTAAGTCTTAAACAAACTTTTTAATAGACAACAACGGGGAGCAGGCATGATGTTATCCGCAGGGGGATAATGTCTAACACGTTTTTTCTTAAAACAGAGAATCGTTATTGGAGGGTAAGCATGAGCAAACTTGAAATGCTATACGAAGGCAAGGCTAAGAAAGTCTTTAAAACAAATAACACATCTGAATACATTGTTGAATACAAAGATGATGCAACGGCATTTAATGGAGAGAAAAAAGGTCAAATCTCTGAAAAAGGTATTATCAACAATCAAATGTCAGCAATTCTGTTTGAAGCACTAGAGAAAAATGGAGTTCCAACACATTTCGTTGAACTTTTGAATGACAGAGAAATGCTTGTAAAAGCAGTTGAAATCTTACCACTTGAGGTTATTATTAGAAACGTAGCTGCGGGTTCATTCTCAAAGCGTCTTGGCGTTGAAGAAGGGACACCACTAGTAAAGACAGTTCTTGAGTTTTGTCTAAAGGATGACGCTTTAGGTGATCCACTGATCAATGAAGACCACATTCTAGCCCTTGAAGCTGCAACTCAAGAACAGATTGACGTTGTTAAAACATATGCACATAAAGTAAATGACTTTATGAAGACATTCTTTGATGCAAGAGGCATTAAACTGGTTGATTTTAAACTAGAGTTTGGTGTATTTGAAGAAAAAGTTATTCTTGCTGACGAGATTTCACCAGACACATGTCGTCTGTGGGACAAAGAAACCAATAGAAAATTAGACAAAGACAGATTCCGTCGAGATCTTGGAGATGTTGAGTCAAGCTATAAAGAAGTCTTAAACCGTGTAAAGAACAACCAATAATGGAGGCCCAAACAATGATGCCTAATCATGATATTCTTGACGATCATCTGCATGAAGAATGTGGAGTGATCGGTATTTATGCACCAGAACAGGAATCAATTGCTCAAATGCTATGTTTCGGACTGGTTGCTCTTCAGCATAGAGGTCAGGAAAGTGCTGGTATTGCCGTACAAAACGGCGGTGGTATGAAGTATTACAAGGAAATGGGTCTGGTTCAGGAAGTGTTCTCAGACGACGTTATTAAAAAGTTATATGGCGGTATTGGTATTGGCCATGTTCGTTATTCTACAACTGGTGAAAGTTATGTAAGTAATGCACAACCTCTAGTTGTTCATCACAAGGGTGGAAGTATTGCCCTAGCACATAACGGTAACCTTGTTAACGCAATGGAAATTCGTGATGAGCTTGAAGATCAAGGCACAATATTCCAAACATCAATTGACTCAGAAGTAATTGCTAACCTTATTGCACGTAACTTTCAAAATGGGTTACAAAGAGGCAGTGATTCAGGCACTAAGACTTGTTCAAGGTTCTTTTGCTCTTTGTATCGTTTGTGATGACAAACTGATTGGTGTTCGTGATCCGTACGGACTAAGACCACTGATTCTTGGTAAAAACGAAGATGGGTATGTAATGGCTTCTGAAAGCTGTGCCCTAGACGTTGTTGGTGCAGAAATCATTAGAGATATTGAACCAGGTGAAATGGTTGTTATAGATGAAAATGGCGTTGAGTCAATCATGTACACAGAAGCATGTACAAAGGCACTATGTTCATTTGAATATGTATATTTTGCTAGACCAGATAGTGACATAGAAGGCAGAAACGTTTATTCTGCTCGTCATAAAGCAGGTCAAATACTTGCAGAAATGCACCCTGTAGAAGCAGATGTAGTTGCTGCAGTACCAGATTCAGGGACAGCGGCTGCTATAGGCTACGCTGAAAAATCAGGCATTCCATTTGGGATTGGTCTTATCAAGAATAAGTATCTTGGTAGAACCTTCATCCAGCCTGACCAAAAAGCGCGTGAACTGGCAGTTCGTCTAAAATTAAATGTTTTAAAAGACAACGTACGTGACAAGCGAATTGTTTTAGTAGATGACTCTATCGTACGTGGTACAACAATGCGACGTATTGTTGAAATGTTAAAGGGTGCAGGGGCGTTAGAAGTTCATGTACGTGTAAGTTCACCACCTGTTAAACATTCATGTTACTTCGGTATTGATACACCAACGAAAAAGCAACTTGCAGGTGCAGAAAAGACTGTTGCTGAAATTTGTGAAATGATTGGAGCAGATAGCCTTGGATACATTGATATTCCAGGTCTTATCGAGTCAATTGGAAAGCCGGGCGAGCTATGTTCAGCATGCTTCAGTGGTAGATATCCGATGGCAGTTCCTAAAATAGATTCTAAATTTGTTTTCGAAAAACACTAGGGGAGAAAATTATGGATAATCGTCAAGCATACGCCGAAGCCGGCGTTAACGTGGAAGAAGGCTACAAGGCAGTTCAACTCATGAAAGAACATGTTCGCAGTACATTTAGCGACCGAGTGATCGGCGATTTGGGAAGCTCGGCGGATTGTTCAGACTTGGATCATATAATGACCCAGTCCTGGTTTCAGGAACAGATGGTGTAGGTACTAAGCTGAAAATTGCTTTTCTAACAGACAAACATGACACAGTAGGTATAGATCTTGTTGCAATGTGTGTTAACGATATTCTATGTCAGGGTGCTGAGCCACTGTTTTTCCTTGATTACATCGCAACGGGTAGACTAGAAGCTGAAAAAGCTGCACATCTAGTCAGCGGTGTAGCAAATGGTTGTCGCCAGTCGGGTATGGCGCTTCTTGGTGGAGAAACGGCTGAAATGCCAGGATTCTATAGTGATGGTGAATATGACATGGCTGGTTTTGCAGTTGGTGTTGTTGAAAAAGATAATTTAATTGACGGTTCAAAAGTTAGTGAGGGAGATGTACTGATTGGTCTAGCATCAAGCGGTGTTCACTCCAACGGGTACTCACTTGTTCGTCGTATTTTCCTAGATCAGAAAAATATGGAGATGAACGACACTATTGGACAGTCGGGAAAAACGCTTGGAGAGTATCTAATTGAACCAACAAAAATTTACGTAAAAGCTGTTAAAGCGATTATGGATGCAGTGGATGTTCACGGTATGTGCCACATTACGGGTGGTGGTTTCCATGAGAATATTCCGAGAATGCTTCCAGAAGGTCTACAGGTTTCGGTAAATGAGAATAGCTGGACAAAACCTGAAATATTTGAGTTGATCCAGTCACACGGGAATTTGGAAACACTAGAAATGTTCCATACCTTTAATATGGGTATTGGTTTTGTACTTGCTGTTGCAAAGGAAGATGCAGACAAGGCAATTGAAGCTCTTAAAGGAGCTGGTGAAGAAGCGACTGTTATTGGTCATATTGAAGCTGGCGACAAGGGGGTTGTCCTGTGTCCTTAAAGTTTGCTGTTCTGATTTCAGGTGGCGGTACGAACTTGCAGGCACTTATCGATGCTGTTGAGGCTGGGATTATCCCAGCTGATATTGCACTGGTTGTATCTGATCGCGAAGGTGCATATGGTCTTGAAAGAGCTACAAAGCATAATATACCAAATATTGTGTTGAGTAGAAAAGATTTTTCAAGTGCTGCTGACCGTGATGAAAAAGTAATTGAAACACTTAAAAATCATGATGTTGACTTTGTAATGCTTGCAGGATACTTAAGTATACTAACTGAGAATCTTGTGAAAAATTATGAGCAACGTATAATAAACATACATCCTGCACTTATCCCCAATTATTCTGGGAAGGGATTTTATGGTGATGTGATCCATAAAGCAGTCCTTGAAAATGGAGATAGGGAGACAGGCGTCACTCTACATTTCGTAGACACAGGAGTAGATTCCGGTCCGATACTCGTTCAAGAACGTATTCCCGTTCTTGAAGTGGACAACCTCGAATCATTGAAATCGAGAATTCATGCCACTGAGCACAGGCTTATAGTGGACACGGCGAAGAAATATTGTGAAGGTAGATTACATCAGTAATCTTATAATCAATCGGAGGGCTATGAAATGATACAGCGTGCACTGATCAGTGTGTCTGATAAAACAGGCATTGTCGAATTTGCCACATCACTTTCAGAAATGGGTGTGGAGATCATCTCAACTGGTGGGACAGAGAAACTACTTAAGAAATCTGGACTAGATGTTAAGAATATTAGTGAAGTAACAAACTTCCCTGAGTGCCTTGATGGTCGTGTTAAAACACTTCATCCAAAGGTGCATGGTGGTATTCTAGCCATTCGTGGTAACGAAAGTCATCAAAAGCAAATGGATGAACTTGAAATTGATCCAATCGACATGGTTGTCGTAAACCTGTATCCTTTTAAGGAAACTTTATTGAAGTCGGATTCAACACATGAAGATATTGTTGAGAACATAGACATCGGTGGTCCAACAATGTTAAGATCAGCTGCTAAGAATTATAAAGATGTAGCTGTGGTGACTGATCCTACGGATTATGACCGTATTGTAGACTCAATGAAGACTGGTCAGATTGCTGACGAGTTAAAAATGGAATTGGCTTGGAAGGTATTTGAACACACGGCTCATTATGACGCTTTAATTGCAGGCTACTTCCGCGAGAAAACAGCACAAGCACCTGCTAAGACACTGACTATGACATGGGAAAAGGTTCAAGACCTGCGTTATGGAGAAAATCCACACCAGTCAGCAGTATTTTATAAGGAAATTACAGGCGTGACAGGAACACTAGCCCAGGCGAAACAGCTTCACGGCAAAGAACTGTCATTCAATAACATAAATGATGCAAATGGTGCAATTGATGCACTTAAGGAATACTCAGCTCCAACAATTGTTGCTGTAAAACACACAAATCCCTGTGGTATTGGTACAGGACATGACATTTTAGAAGCGTATGAAAAAGCTTATGAATGTGACCCGCAGTCTATTTTCGGTGGTATTGTTGCTTCGAATAGGGAAATTGATACTGAGACTGCAGAAAAAATCAACGAAATCTTCATTGAAATTGTGATTGCACCATCTTATAGTGAAAAAGCACTTGAGATTCTGACAGGCAAAAAGAACATTCGAGTTCTTGAACTTCCAACGATCGGCGAGCGTGTAAAAAATGCTGTTGATATGAAAAAGGTTGGTGGCGGACTACTGCTTCAAGACATTAACGACCAGCTTATGAATGGCGAATTCGAAGTTGTGACTGAGCGAATTCCAACAAAAAAGAGCTTGAAGATCTTTTATTTGCGTGGAAGGCAGTAAAACATATTAAGTCAAATGGAATTGTACTTGCAAGAGACAATCAGACAGTAAGTCTGAGTCCTGGTCAAGTAAGCCGAATTTGGGCTGTTGAACATGCCGTTTCTCAAGCAAATCTAGAAGTAAAGGGCAGTGTACTTGCATCAGACGCTTTCTTCCCATTCAGCGATTGTGTTGAAATGGCTGCTAAGGCAGGTGTATCTGCAATTGTTCAACCAGGCGGTTCTATGAGAGATCAGGAATCTATTGACATGGCTAACAAATACGGAATAACAATGGTCTTTACGGGTATGAGACACTTTAAGCACTAGTACGTACAAGTACGACTTAGGAGGATATCATGAAGGTTCTGATTATTGGCGGCGGTGGTCGTGAACATGCTTTGGCATGGAAATTCGCACAAAGTGACAGAGTGAAAGATGTTTATGTTGCACCAGGCAATGGTGGTACTGCAACAATGAACAAAGGCACAAATGTTAATATCGATGCGGATGATATTGAAGGATTAAAAGCATTTGCGAAAAATGAAAATATAGATCTAACAGTGGTTGGTCCAGAAGTTGCTTTAGTAGCTGGTGTGGTTAATGCCTTTCGTGAAGAAGGGCTGAAAGTATTTGGTCCAGATGCGAATGGAGCAAGACTTGAAGGCAGCAAATCGTTTTCGAAACGTTTTATGGAGAAGTACGGTATTCCAACTGCTAACTTTAAGGTGTTTACTGACTTCGAAGAAGCGAAAAAGAATGTTGGCGTCTTTGGATACCCAATGGTGATCAAAGCTGATGGTCTTGCGGCTGGTAAAGGTGTCGTAATTGCAAAAACAGAAGAAGAAGCACTTGAAGCCATGGAAGACATGATGGTGAAAAAGGTCTTTGGTGAAGCTGGTGAAACCGTTCTTGTAGAAGAGTTTCTTGGTGGACTTGAAGCATCTGTGTTATGTTTTGTTGATGGTAAAACAATTGTTCCTATGGAGAGTGTTCAAGATTACAAGCGTATCTTTGACAATAACCAAGGTCCAAATACAGGCGGTATGGGAACATATTCTCCTAATTTAATCTATACAGATTCTATTGAAGAAAAAGTTCGTGAAATGGTTCTAGAACCTGTTAGAAAAGGTCTTGAAGCTGAAAAAATGGACTATAAAGGCGTGATCTTTATAGGTCTTATGATTGATGGCAAAGACATTAGAGTGTTAGAATTCAACGTACGTTTGGCGACCCAGAAACACAGGTTGTTATGCCTAAACTTCAAAACGATATTGTAGATGTAACTGAAGCTATTCTTGACCAAAGACTTAGTCAGGTAAAACTTGAATGGGATCCAAACACGTATATATGTGTTATTCTAGCAAGTGAAGGATACCCTGAAAACTATCAGAAGGGTGTGCAAATTAATGGTCTTAATGACTGTGACCTTGTATTCCATAGTGGTACCAAGTTTGAAGATGACGTTCTAAAGACAAACGGTGGCCGAGTTCTTGGTGTTATTGGCAATGGCTCAAATATAAAAGAAGCTCGTAAGTCAGTATATGGCCAGCTTGAGAAAGTCAATTTCAATGGCATGCAATACCGTACTGATATTGGAATGTTAATTAGAGTGTAGACATTCAACAGAATAAGAACAGAATACCTATTAAATTCGAATTACTTAAAACGTCAGTGAGAGCTGGCGTTTTATTTTTGTGTTTTTACTGAACTATTACGATAGACTCCTTGAAATGACTAGACAATATGCCTATAATGACTAAGGAATTATTACAACTTATACATATTAGGAGAGGGTCATGAAAAAACATAAGGATTTATTTATAATAGGCGCGATACTAATCGGTCTATCTGTCGTATTACACTACGGTCATTATTTAATGTTCCATGATACACATCACTTATTTATCTTCCTCGTTGCAGATATCGCCTTTATACCGCTAGAGGTGTTCTTCGTTACTGTGGTAATTGATCGAATACTTGAAAAACGTGAAAAAGGTCATTTAATTGAAAAACTGAATATGCTTGTTGGACTTTTTTTTAGTGAAGTTGGGCTGGAAATGCTCAGAGCATGTGCAGATGCTGACACAAAGCTAGCAACGATAAAATCTGGATGTGAGCTTACGATGAACTGGAAAGAAGAAGACTTTGAAAGACTAACAAGTAAATTAAATAAACACGAACATAGCTTAGACGCGTCAAAAATGAATATTGGTGCACTGAAAAAATCACTTGATGACAGCAAAGATCTGCTTGTTACCCTGATCGCAAATCCATCACTTCTTGAACATGATTCATTTAGTGGACTCTTAATGGCAGTTATGCATCTGCAAGAGGAGCTAGGACTACGTTACAATGACGGTCTATCGGAGTTCGATCTTGAACACATTCAGTTTGATGTTGAAAGAGTATACAAACACCTTGGAGTTGAGTGGATTAAATACATGAAACACCTTAAAGTGAATTTTCCATACTTGTATCTAACCGCTCTTATTAATAATCCATATATGGAAAAGGATAGAGTTGTATCAGAAAAAGAACTGAGAGAGCAAATGGCATAATACTTAAAATTGCATGCGAATCAATTGTAATTGAGGGTATATAAATTTCAAGAGTGGAGGTGTTTGTATGGCATTTAATATATTTGTTGTTGATGATGATCAAGCTGCGTTAAAGATCATGGAAGACATTTTATCGAGTTTCAAAGTTGTTACAGCAGACACAGGTGAAAAGGCACTGACAATACTTGAAAAGTCTCCATTTGATCTGATTCTACTTGACATAATGCTTCCAGATTGTTCAGGGTTTGATCTCTTTGGTAAATTAAGAACACTGGAAATTCATTCGGATACACCTGTCATTTTTGTATCAGCCAAAAGTGAAGGGCAGGATATACGAATGGGATTAGAGTATGGGGCACAAGATTATATTACCAAGCCTCTAAATGCAGATGTTATTATAAGTCGAGTTGAAGCTGTGCTTAAAAGAAGTGTGTATGAACGAAATTTGCTATTCCAAGCAATGAATGATCCATTGACTGGGATATATAATAGGAATTTTTTCTTTAAACGTGCAGAGGAGGAGCTTTCTCGTGCACTGAGAACAGAAAGTAATATTACTGTTGCCATGCTTGATATTGACCGGTTTAAAAATGTTAACGATCGATTTGGGCATCAGGCAGGAGATTTTATATTAAAGGCGTTTACAGAGGAAATTCAAAATCATATTCGTGCTTATGACTTACTTGCCAGATATGGCGGTGAGGAGTTTGTTATTCTCTTTATAGATTGTAATAAATGGAAGGCTCTTGATGTGTTAACCAGACTTCGTAAAGCTGTTGCTGAGAAGTTTTACAAGTTTAGTTCATTCAATATAAACTTTACATTCAGTGGCGGAATATCAGATACTAAAGATATGAAGTCAGACACAATAACCATTCATGATCTGATTCGGGTTGCAGATGAAAGACTTTTTGAGGCCAAAGAATCTGGACGTAATAGACTCGTTGGGAAAAATGGGAATAAATAAGTAAATAGTCTAAAGCGCTGCTTTGCAGTGCTTTTATTATTGTTTAAACTGATGTATATTGGATACAATATACATAGTGTGTTTTCTGTCTTTATACTATGTGGGGGTATCGTTACAAATCGACAACAAATTGTCTGTAAGTATTTATTTAGAACGATTTATGGCTTAGTATTAGAAAGAGAAATTCGTGTAATATATAACTTGGCATACGGGGACTCAACTTTAGCCAGGATTCAGGAGTGAAAGTCAGATGAGAGATAAAATTGAAGTGATTATTCAGAATCTTTCGAAACGCAATATTAATGGACACTATTTTGAAACATCAGCTGATGCGAAAGATGCGATTCTGTCATGGATTCCAAAAGAAGCTACTATAGGGATAGGGAATTCAAGAACGGTCAAAGATATGGACCTTTCTGCAACTTTGTCAGATAAAGGCCATATTGTTTATGACAAAACAACAGTACAGTCAGATCTAGGAAAAAAACTTTTAAAGAAGAAGGCTTTGACAACAGACTGGTACATTACTGGAACAAACGCTTTAGCCAAGTCTGGTCATTTGGTCAACATTGACCACAGTGGCAGTCGAGTGGCAGCAATGCTTTATGGGCCTGACAATGTTATTATCGTTGTTGGCGTTAATAAAATTGAAGACTCACTGGAAAATGCACTAGACCGAGCAAGGAATGAAGCGGCACCTCGAAATGCAGTTCGGGCCGGATCAGGGTCACCTTGCATTGAAGCAGGAAAGTGTGTTGAATGTGAAGGTGATGTTCGAATTTGCAATGCATTTGTAACCGTGAGTGGACAATCCGATGCAGACCGCATGCGTGTTGTGATCATAAATGAAGAGCTAGGGTTTTAATTAAAGACAAGAACTTTATTTAAGAAACTATTAAGAAGCCAATTGCTAAGTATTATTAGCAATTGGCTTTTTTAGATTTACAGTACTAAAATTTAACAATTGAACTCTCAAAAACGGGTAATGAGAATATGTAAGAAACTATTTGATTGGAAACTAAAATCTAAATCCAAAGAATAAAGAGTGATTGAAGGGAGGGGTTAGATGAATCATCAACTTGATAGATGGATGGCGTCACTTACACTAGAGGAAAAAGCCAGTTTATGTTCTGGGCTGGATTTGTGGCATACCAAAGCAGTCCCGCGATTGGGCATTCCATCACTTCGATTAACAGATGGACCTCATGGTGTGAGATTTACAGAAACAGGTATTCTCAGCCAAATGCGATTTATGGCTCTGAGTGGCACTGACACCATTGAATCCTCAACAAAGCAGGCAACTTGTTTTCCAACAGCATCAGCAATGGCTGCAACTTGGAATGTTGACTTGGTTGAGCATATTGGAGAAGCTATGGGCAGAGAGGCAAAAGCAATAGGTGTTGATTTGTTATTGGCCCCTGGAATTAATATAGTCAGAACACCACTTGGTGGTAGGAATTTCGAATATTTTTCTGAAGACCCCATTCTTTCGAGCTGTTTTGGAATTGCAATGACAAAGGGGATTCAGTCACAAGGGGTTGGAGCGGTTGTAAAGCACTTTGCATGTAACAACTCTGAGTTCAGGCGTATGACAGTGGATGTGGTTGTTGATGAGCGTACACTACATGAACTCTACTTAAAATCCTTTCAGAGACTCATTGAACACGTTAGCCCTGCAGCTATACTAAGTGCCTACAATAAAGTGAATGGAGAGTATTGTTCCGAGTCGGAGTATTTGCTTACAAAGATTTTAAGACATAAATGGGACTATGATGGTCTTGTTATTTCAGACTGGGCAGCTGTATACGACAGATTAAAAGCCTTGCAAGCTGGACTAGATCTCGAAATGCCTGGATTTGCTATGCATGATGAAATGATTGTTAAAGCGGTCAAAGATGGAGATCTAAACGAGGCGGTGGTTGATAGAGCCGTTAGACGTCTTTTAAAATGCATTTTGAATCAGAAAATGAAAGTGAATGTGAGTGTTCAGTCCTCAGAACACCATGGGCTGGCGACTCATGCGGCTTCTGAATCGTTTGTTTTACTCAAAAATGATAACGTATTGCCGATTGACCCTGATCATCCTATTCGTTTGGCCCTATTCGGAGAAGGGTGGAATACCCCGGTGATTCAAGGGGAGGGCAGCTCGAAGGTTCGGCCAATTAAAGTGGATAATCCGAAACAAGCACTTACTGAGAGCCTTCATCCAGACTCTGAAGTCAGGTACATCGATAAGATTGATGAATTGGCTCTGGAATACGTAAAAAGCTGTGAAATGGCACTTGTAATGGTGTCAAACCTGCCACTTGAGAAAGATATGGTTGAATCGGGATGGGGTGAAGAGAACCTATCAATAAACGACACTCTCTCTTCAACAAATGTTGATGGTGAGGGAGGAGACAAAAAGAGCCTAAGTATTCCTTTGTACTATGAATACTTAATATCTAAAATTAGTCAGGTACAGGACAAGGTTGTGGTTGGACTAATGTCTGGTGGCCCTGTTGATGTTTCACAGTGGATCGACGAAGTACAAGGACTAATTATATTGTGGTTGTCGGGAGAAGGCATGGGTCAGGCTGTAGCAGATGTACTTACAGGGCTTGTTAATCCATCAGGGAGGTTACCGATAAGTTGGCCAAAGTCCGAAGGGCATACATCTTCCAGTCTTCATTTTCCAGGAGAGAATGACAAACTCTATTATAGTGACAGAATATATGTGGGCTATAAGTACGCTCTATCAACAGGGATTGAGAGCCAGTATGCGTTTGGATATGGACTGAGTTATACAACTTTTGACCTTTTGAGTATAAGACTTGAAAATAACAAAGCACAATTAGGTGAGACCATTAAAGCCATAGTTGAAGTGAAGAACACGGGGGAGCATGCTGGAAAGACAGTGGTACAAGTGTATTCACGTAGAATTGGCGCAAAAAACAATACCCATTAAGACAACTTGTAGCTTTTGAAAAGGTTGCATTACAGCCAAAAGAAATTAAGACTGTAGAACTTTTTATAGAAGTAGATGACCTCACTTATTATAACGTCATTACTGGAGAATTCGAGTTAGAGCCAGGTGAAGTTATGCTTGAGTTTGGGGATGCGAGTGACGATATACTTTCGTCAAAGAAAATCATTGCGCTTAATCCTAATGAATACAAACCATACTTGTCGAAATACTCATATTTAAGTGAATGGCTAGACGATGATGAAGGAAGAAGTGTCATACTAGAAGTGATTCGCCCATTTGTTCCATTTGATGAAATACCGCTAGACCACCCTATTGTGAACATGTTTAGGGAGATGCCTCTTATAAAGATTGTTAATTTCTCAGGAGGACTTGTGAGTGAGGCGTTTTTAGATCATCTTGAGCTGGCTTTAATAAACAAACGAGAACAGAGTAAAGAAGGGTAATGAATCTTAAACTATACAGTAAAACAAGTGCGTGACTAAACGTCACACACTTGTTTTTTTATATCGTCTTCAATTGTTTTCGCATGCCACTTTCCACTAAAGTATATGACTGCTCCGACCAGACAAATAAGGAAGTTAGAGGTGATCATGGAATACCAAACTGAATTGGCTCCAAGTGAAGGAATTTTCCCAAGTATTATAATGAGTGGAATTCTGAAAAACCATAGTCTGCCCATCATCATGATCATAGCAAAGACAGTGTGTCCTGAGCCTTGGAATGTACCAATAAGTATTTGGAAGACGCCCATAAGTGGGAGAGAAGCGGTTATGAGCCGTAAATAGTATGTGCCTTGGTCGATTACGAGTGGATCATTTGAAAAGATCATAACAATATGCTCTGCAAAATAGAGAATGATTGCACCGCCAATAACAAGTACTGCTGTGGTTACAAGTACACTTGTTTTAACGGCCTCCTTTGCACGTTTAAGGTTATCAGCACCTAAGTTTTGTCCAACAATTGAAGCAAGAGCACTCCCAACACCCATTGCTGGCATAAGAATTAGGCCAGAAATTCTGTTTCCAATTGCAAATGAGGTTAGAGTTGCTTGTCCAAACCCAACTATGAAAACGTTCATAATCATAAAACCCAGTGAAGTCATTGACTGTCCAAAACTATTTGGAAGCCCCATTTTTACAATTTGCGCTAGTGACTTAAAGTCAGGAATGAGATCGGAAACCTCAATATAGAAGTCATTAGACTTGTTAAATAGTGTTGCAACGGCATAAATCCCGAAGACAGCTCTTGCTAAAACGGTTGCTATTGCGGCACCAACTAATCCAAAGCCAAATGTAAACATGAAGAGTGGGTCAAGGAACATATTTGTAAAAGCACTAAGTGCGCTAATTTTCATTGGTGTATATGTATCTCCAAGTCCGGTCTTAATAGAAGAATAAGAGAACATAAGAAACATTGATGGAAGGCCTAAGAATATGACTTCTAAGAATGCCTTTGCATTGTGGTATAGAGCGCCTTCAGCTTGCATTAAATGCAGTATTGGACCAGTTAAAAAATACCCTATGATACCGATTGTAATGGCTAAAATAGTTGAGAGTGTTAAAATTTGTCCGGCAATTTTTTTTGCCTTTTCATGAGAATGAGCGCCAGTGTATTGGGAAATGAGGCTTGTACTTGCCATTGAAAGCCCCATGCCAATGGACATCATTAAAAAAATTACGGGCCAAATAAACTGAACAGCTGCAATTTCAGTGGTTCCAAGCCAACCTACGAAATAAGTGTCAACCAGGTTGTATAAGGTTTGTATGAAATTTGTTAACATGACTGGACCAGATAAATGAAGTATGACTTGGATCATTGGTCCACTTAGTATTAGGTCTCTTTTTTTCAAATAATCCAAAATTGCACCCCATTTAATTTCTCATAAAATTATTATAATCGTTAAAATAATTATAACATAGATGTTTCGGGAACGAAATAGTTAGGGTCTCGAAATAATATAATCCATTTAATAGGCGAATCGAATTATTAGAACGTGGTATAATAATTTATATGAATAAAAGTTCAGAAAGGATGATATATATGCCATTAGGTCATGAAAACAATGTAATGGGTTCAGTAGTGAACCATCCAGAAGTGAAGGACGCTGTTATGAAGGTTCTAGTTTCACCAGCTGAGGGCTGGGAGGACAATGTACTTAGAGTATTCGAACTTGAGCCAGGAGGTCATACACCAAAACATACGCATGACTGGCCTCACATAAACTACATTATTGAAGGTGAAGGGACTCTGTTTCTTAACGGTCAGGTCAATCCAATTAAAGCGGGTTCTTATGCTTATGTACCTTCAAATGAGTTACACCAGTTCAAAAATGTAGGTGAGACAAAGCTTCGCTTTATCTGTATCGTACCACTGGAGGGACATAAGTAGTGAGTAAATATAACTATACTGATATAGGAATGTACTGGGACGCAGTATTTGACGGTGTACCAAAGTATACTGTTGACACGAAAATACCATATCCAGAAATTATAGATGGTATTAAGTGGCTGGGCGAAAACGCTGATCACGTGTTAGATTTTGGTTGTGGTAATGGGAAAGCCCTTGTGGTCTCTGCAAAACTTGGTGTGAAATCGGGTGTCGGTGTAGATGTTTCTGCACGGGGCATAGAAAAAGCCAATGAAGTTGTTAAAAACACAAAAATTGAAGATTCTTTTAAGTTTCTACAGGGTGGTATTGAGGCCCTTTCAGAAATGGATGCTGATACATTTGATGGTGCAATTCTATTTAATATATTAGACAATCTCCATCCTGAAGATGCCAAGCTCCTCATTGTAGAATTAGGCCGTGTTCTTAAAAAAGGCGCAGCTGTGATTATAAAGCTGAATCCAGTTTATGAAGAGTCTGTATTTGCAGATGATGATGAGTTCAGAAAAGTTGCAGACGATTGTTATGAAGAGGAGTCAGGCCTTCTGTTCTGGAATATGGACGAAGCGGTTATTAATGATGTTCTAGATGGTCACTTTGAGTATGTTGACGGATATGATATCGATATGACAGATTTTGATACTGTGAATAGAATGTACTGGCTAAAAAAGATATAGCACTTTTAGTATTGGAGGAAGACGTATGGAAAGATACGCTATAATCGATTTGGGTTCCAACTCTGTCAGAATGAATATTGTCCATGTTAATAAAGATGGTTCATATACATTGTTGGATCAAGCCAAGGAAATGGTGCGTCTTTCTGAAGATATGGGTGATGAGAAAACTCTCAAACCTGAACCGATGCGACGGACCATAGAGGCCTTAAAATTATTGAAAAAACTGTCAATAGCCTATGAAGCCGACCATGTATTTGCTCTTGCTACAGCAGCAGTTCGTGTTGCAGAAAATCAAGACGAGTTCCTAAATATGGTCAAAAATGAAGTGGGCTTTGATTTCATTGTACTTTCTGGTGAGGAAGAAGCTTATTACGACTATATTGGCGTGATTAACACAATTGACATTGATGATTGTCTTATTGTTGATATTGGTGGTGGTTCTACAGAACTAATATGGGTTGAAAACAGGGAACATAGAGCTTCTGTCAGCCTCCCTATTGGATCTGTTGTATTGACTGAGAACTACGTGAACTCAGGAAAAAAGGGACTAGATAACGCTGTGAGTGCCATTAAAACGCTTTTTAAGGAAATTCCATGGCTTAAAAACCTTAAAGGGATTCCAGTCGTCGGTCTTGGTGGTGTTATTCGTACATTAGCTAAGGTAGATCGGTATCAAAACGACCTTCAATCACTTTATTTGCATAACTATCGTATTCCGCGTAAGTTCTGCGATAGAATGTTCAATAAAATAGTCACAAGTGAACCTACAGAACTGGCTAAAGTGAATGGTATAAATAAAAAAAGAGCAGATATTATGGCTGGGGGAATACTCCCAATTAAAATGATCATGGAAACGCTTGAAGCTGAGGAACTCATAATTAGTGGTAATGGACTTAGAGAAGGTTGGTTCTTTAAACAGTATTTGGCTACTAAAAATATGCCGATTCAAGTGGCCGATGTGCTTGATCACAGTTTAGAAAATATCTCGAAACGTTATGATATTAATTTGGCTCATAGTATTAAAGTTAGACAGCTGTCATTAAAGCTGTTTGATAATTTGAAAATTATTCATGGTTTCACAGATGAATATAGAAAACTTGTATATGCTTCGTCATTATTACACGATATAGGTATGCACCTTGAATACTATAATCACCATAACCATGGATTCTATTTAGCAATGAACTCAAGGCTTTGTGGTCTTACGAATCCTCAAATAATAGCTTGTGCATATTTGATTGGTATGCATAGAAATGAGAAGCTCAAAGCAGATCTTTCATCTTATGAAGTTGTTGTATCAAAGAGGGAGTTCAAACGCCTAAGTGATTTGGCTATACTCCTTGGACTAAGTGAAAAGTTAGATAGAAGTGAATCGGGCACCATTCAAGATATTACTGTTAATGTGAATGGGAGTGACGTAATTCTAAAGCTATTTGCTGAGAGTGAACCGATTCTTGAAATGGCCGCTGCTCAGACTTATATTGAAAAGTTCAGTGAAGCTTTCAAAGTTAATTTAGTTATGGAGTATGCAGGACAGGTTTAGGTATAAGACTGAAACACGCAAAATGAAATTATTAAAGGCAAAATAAAAGCCAAATCCCATGAGGGTTTGGCTTTTTCAATTTGAGTGTACAATTAATTCATTCTTATTTTTTAATCCACTCTACAACAAGGTCTTCCATTTCAGTGATTTCACATGCAAATCGGTAACCTTCTTTAATTTTTTTCTCACTTAAGCCCTTGAGTTCATTTTTGGTTGGAGGGTTTGCTTTACCAGAAATGATTTTTACAAGACATTTCCCGCATTTGCCTTTGCCTTTACAGGGAGCTTTAATTTTTATATCTTCTTTTTGTGCTATATCTAGTAAGCATTTACCTTTCTTAGCTTCAATAGTTTTTTGGAATGTTACCGTAGTCATGAAAATGACCTCCTAATTGATATTTGATATCAGTATATCACAAATGTAATTAATACAAAATAACAATCGTTTCACACTTTAATCTCCCTATTTTATACTTACCCAATCTACCACTCATATGACATTAGCATAAGGCGGTTAATTAAAAGAGCGTTGACAATGATCTGCGTTTGTGATAATTTCTATTCTGTTCATAATTTTTCAGACTTAATGAGTGATGTGAAAAGTCATTATTCTTTTTATAGTATTTGTAATGAAGGAGATAGTATGCGATCAGAATCAGTAAAAAATCTTGTGTTCAGTGCAGTCGTGGCAGCGTTATATGCTGCAATTACAATTGCTCTGGCTCCAATTAGCTACGGCCCAATTCAATTTAGATTATCTGAAATCCTAGTCCTGTTGGCGTTTGTTAACAGAAAGTATATCCCTGGTTTAGTCTTGGGGTGTCTGTTGGCAAATATGTACTCACAACTTGGAATTATGGATGTTGTGTTTGGTACACTTGCCACCTATATTAGTGTAGAATTGATTGCAAGAACAAAGAATTTGTTTATGGCATCGTTGTGGCCTGTCGTTGTTAATGGTGTCATTATTGGCATTATGCTGAATATGCTTTATAGTTTGCCACTGCTTCTGACAATTGGTCAGGTAGCGTTTGGAGAGTTTGTGGTTGTATCTATTGCGGGTGTAATTTTATTTAAGACTGCCATACTAAATAATTCAAAGCTAATGGAACTGCTAAACAATAATTATTAAGTAAGAAAGCCCAAACAATTAATAAGAACATCCCCGCTGTATATGCAGTGGGGATTTTTTTGCAAAAATCGGAAAAACACTAGATAATGTTCTACAGAATTTTATTATACTGCATATTTTTGTATAAAAATTGAACTATTCAGATAATTTGTTCTATATTCGTTGAATAATCGATTGATAATAAGCTATAATTAAGTACATGAAAAATACGACATTTTCTGATCAAATTTGTGATTAGTTTCATTTTAGTGGGTAAGTGTGTGGTGTTGCGATTTTAGATTGAGTTGGGAAGGTTTGAGAGACATGCGGGGGAAATACAAATTTTCATCTGTAATGGCATCAATTGTAATCATGACTTTTGTGGTTTTTATAGCACTGGTTATGGTTATAATCACGTATGCCACAAAGTCGGCTTATCAGGTGGAAAAAAATACGATTTACGAAGAAGTTGTCAGGTTCGACAAAATACAGATTGAAACAGAAGCCAATGAAATCGTCGACTACATACGGTTATCTGAACGCAAAGCATCTAGTGCAATGCGTGTTGAACTAAAACGCCGTGTAGACGAAGCATATCTTTTGGCTGAGCAAATCTACAATGACGATTTTGGAAAAATACCGACGCTGGAACTAGAGAGAAAAATAGCAGATGCATTAAGAAATATAAGATACGATGACGGAAAAGGCTATTTGTTTATGGATCGATTCAACGGTGAAGTGATGCTTTATCCGATCCGATCTGAGTTTGAAGGTTCGAACATACTAGATCTTAAAGATGATTACGGCAACTTTGTTATTAGAGATGAGATTAACATCGCTAAAACATACGGTTCTGGATATGCAGAAGGTCACTGGATTAAACCAAATCAGACCACTGATGCAGGGTCACTTAAAGTTTCATACATCAGAAGGTTTAAGAATCAGAATTGGTATATTGGAACAGGTATTTATGAAGATGAGTACCTTGAAGATGTAAAACGTGTTGTCCTTGAAGATATTAGTAGTTTTAAAGCAGCTGCACGTGAGCACACATTTTTTGTGAGTGCAGATGACGGCCGTATTCTTCTTGATAATAGAGAACTGTTAGAGAATGGACCAAGTATAGATACATTAAAGCTTGAACTTGCTCATAATGCGTCTCAAGGAGAGTTTTTACAACAGTCTCATATAGATGAAGAAAATCAGTCTATTCTAATATCATATATTGTCCCTGTTAACTCTTGGGGATGGATCATTGGTGTCGAATCTGAACTGAATGAAAGCATCAGTGAAAGTAAAGCTTATTATTTAAAGGGTGTTATTAGAAAATTAAACTCTACAGTTCTAATCCTTGGTGTCATCTTACTTGTTATGTTTTTAATATTCATGAGACTCTTTATTAATAGAGTGAATCATTGTTTTGAAAGCTTGAAAACAGTTCTTATAAGTGGGAAACTAGATGCACAAGAAGAATCTTTCTGTTTTAAGGAGTTTGAAGACTTTGTTAAACAGATAGATAATAAGGAAAAAAAGAGTGTTACAACCATTGAAACTATGGACCGACAGGCAGAGTTTAACGCAAAACCACTTGAAACAATAATGGAGGGTGAAGCAAGGTCTGTAGGTTTGATCCAGAATCTAAATGAAATTATTGATTCTGGAAGTGTTGATAAAATGACTGAGATTAAGCTTAGTCGTATTGGAAATGGAATGATGTCGGTTAGGAAATTACTAACAAAAATGAGTCTCAAAGATGAAACTCAGCTGAAGATGATGTTGTCTTGAATTTGGAGGATATTCCACTTAAAGAACATTTAGAACAGGTTATGCGGCTCATACTTCACGAGTATAATGATGTTCCTAATACAAGTTCAATTAGTAGTCGTGTGATCTGTGACAAGAATCTTGTTGTTTATTCAGATCCGCTGGTTCTATCTCAAATTATTACACATCTAGCGACGAATGCTATTAAACATGGTTTTGGAGTAAATCCAAATGGGAGTATTACAGTTGAAGTTATTTATGATATAGATTACCTAAGAGTTTATTTTAGTGATGATGGCGCGGGCATGACTCAATATGTTCAAGAACGGATATTTGAGCCGTTTTATACCACATCTGGAATGCAAGGTGATGCAGGACTTGGTTTAACTGAGGTATACAAGCTGGTAAACGATGTTCTAGGTGGTGCGATTAACTGTACAAGTCGCGTTGGTTTTGGCACAGACTTCTTTATTGATATTCCAGGAAGTGGTCCTGGTCTGTGGTTTGACGAACCAAAGGCAAATGAAAAATCTAGTTAAGTAAAAGATTATGAATAAACTTAAAGCCAACGAGACCACTCTCGTTGGCTTTTCTGTATTACTTACGCAGTATTTCGAAGGCTTTAGCGACATCCTCACTATTTGCAACAAGAAAAACTTGATTGCTGCTTAGAATCACGGTATCCCCTCTTGGAATGATAAGTTCATCCTTCGCCTGGTCAAAAATACCTGCAATGAGGCAGTTGTGTGGAAAGTCTGAGCCAGAGGCAATTTCACTAACTGTCTTTCCAGAAATCCGACTGTTTTCAGGAATAGTCACTATGCTTACCTCAGCTTTACCACCTCTTAGAGAGGCGACACGGCGTATTTCTGGGTTGTCTATGTCCCATACGAATTTTTTAACCATCATTTGAACTGTTCGACCAATGTTGGTTGCACCAGCCAGCTTATAAGCTTCCTCGTAGTCAGGGTCACGCATACGAACAAAAATATGTTTTACACCAAAGTTTTTTGCAAGAAGTGCAAAGAGAAGATTGTCCTCGTCCTTTGGCATGACTGCAAGTGCGTAGTCACAATTCTCAATGCCAGCATCCTTAACAACGTTAATATTTGTAGCGCTCCCATGAATGCTAACAGCACCGTACTTCGTGTAGATGTGTTCGCAAGCTTCTTTTTTGCTGTCTATGACAACAATATCGTGAGATTTACTTAATGTCTTTGTTAGATTTCTTCCAACAATACCGCCACCTGCAATAACAATATACATAGCGCCCTCCTTATCTTTTTAAAGACTTCCATGCATTTCTCTGGAAGATGACGAACATTGGAAGCATTTCCAGACGTCCAGCCAACATGCCGAATATATAGGTGTATTTAATGACGGGTGAAAGGCTGCCCATTTTTCCAACACTGAAGTAAAATGGCCCCATATTCCCTACGGCACTAGCCATACCTGAAATTGATTGAAAAGCATCAAGATCAGAGAACAAAGCTGTTATGCCAGATCCTATGGCAATGAGAGCAATCCAGATGTAAAGAAGTCCAGCTATTTTTAGAACTTCATCATTTTCTATAGGGGACCCATTTAGAAGTACAGGAACCACAGCCCCTCTTGGAAAATAGATTCTTTTTACTTCACGCCTGTATAGCTTAGAAATGATTAGTGTTCGGACTATTTTAATGCCACCTGCAGTAGATCCAACACATCCACCAATGACCATTAGCGCAATAAAGAGTTGTTTGGCAAGGGCAGGAAAATAGCTGCTCCCAATATCTATAGTGCCGTATCCTGTAGATGTTATGAGGGATACAACTTGAAAGAGTGTACCCCTAAAGTTTATCTCAAAGCTATCTAAATTCGTTCCAGCAACATATATTGAAATAACAATTAAAGCCGTGAAGTATATGATTATTTTGAAGTACCCCCGTGTTTCTTCGTCTGAAGTTACGGTTTGAAACTGCTTGGTTAGCCAGTAGTAATGCATAAGGAAGTTCATACCTCCAAGTGCCATGAAACAGATTAGTGTGTATTCAATAAGTGCCGCATGTTGATACCCCTGCTGAGCATAGTAGCCAATACTAGCGTCGTGATTTGAAAAACCGCCAGTAGATAATGCAGTTAGTGAATGTATAACAGCGTCAAACTTTGGCATACCAAGAGACAGGAGCAACACGAATTGAATAATACTGAAAAGGGTATAAAGTCCCCAAAAAATCTTTATTGTTCGAAATACATTAGGAACGGGTCGAGAGGTGTTAATTTTATGACTTTCAGCAGCAAATAGTTGCCATATATCGCCTTCATTTTGGAATGTTACAAATAGGAAGAAGGTTAATATACCTAGTCCTCCAACCCACTGAATAAGACTGCGCCAAAGTAAAATGGGCTTGGCCATTGTATCAAGCCCAGTAAAAACAGTAATGCCAGTGGTTGTAAATCCAGATACGGATTCAAAAAAGGCATCTACAAACGAGGCATCGATACCGAATAGAAAAGGTAATCCGCCAACAATAGATACACCAATCCAAGCAAAAGCGCAAAGAATCATACCACCAGACAGTTTTAGCCGTGGGTTATTGAGTGGTCTAAAGCCAAGACATATTAGACCAAGAATTAGAGCGAGGATTGCAGTATATATAAAGGACTGCGTAACCTTATCAGACTCTTTTATTAAAAGGCTATAAATGAGCGGAACTAGCAAGAGACCAGCAAGTATTAAAAATAGCCAGCCAAGTAGGTAAATAATCTGTCTAAGTCTACTGTTCAAAGCATACCTCCTTCACTCTTCTTTACTATATTAATACGATGATTTTGGCTGGCCTAACCAGTAATATTTAAAAGTTCATAATTTACACTAAATTAATACACTTTAGTATTGACTGTACATAAAATCATTGTTATAGTGAATGTAACGAATACAAAAATGAAATGAATATCATTATATAAAACGGAAACTAAATCAAACGGAGGAAATGAAAATGAGAAAAGGAATTATTACATTTGGCGGCAACCCACTGACATTACGTGGAGAAGCAATTCAAAAAGGTCAAGCAGCTCCAAACTTTACAGCTTTGAAGCAGGATTTATCGCCATTTGATTTCCATAAAGACACGGAAAACAAAGTTAAGGTTATTTCAATTGCACCTTCAATTGATACTGGTGTTTGCTCACTTCAAACAATCCGTTTCAATGAAGAAGCAAGTAAACTGAAAAATGATGTTCAGATCGTAACAGTTACTGTGGATCTCCCGTTTGCTCAGAAGAGATACTGTGCGGCAGAAGGTATTGAAAATATTGATGTTGTATCAGATCATAAGGATCTTGATTTCGGTGAAAAATATGGTTTTGTAATTGACGAACTTCGTCTGCTAACACGCGGTATTATCGTTGTTGACAAAGACAATAATGTTAAACATGTTGAATATGTTGGTGAAGTGACAGAACATCCAGATTATGACCGAGCACTTGAAGTAATTAATGGTCTTGTTTAGAAAACTTGACGAAAAGAGTAGGATATGCTAAGCTAAGAACGAAAATTTGATACATTCTTCAGGGCAGGGTGAAATTCCCGACCGGCGGTAAAGTCCGCGAACCGAAAGGTTGATCTGGTGTAATTCCAGAACCGACAGTAAAGTCTGGATGGAAGAAGAGGTGTATTGTCTGCATATCTAGTATAGAAGACATAATCCATCCCTGAAGTTGAAACTTCAGGGATTTTTTGTTTTTATTAAGCAAAAGACCCTGGGTAATCAACAGCTATTATTACTTAACTTACTTAGGAGGCATTAAAATGAATCGTCAATCTTCAGTGAATCTTATGGTAAAGATTGCACTACTAAGTGTAATTTCGTTTGTGATTATGTTTATCGAGTTCCCACTACCACTATTCCCACCCTTTTTAAAAATTGATTTAAGCGATATAGGGGCACTTGTTGGTGCGTTTGCATTTGGTCCAGTTGCAGGTATTACCATAGAACTGCTTAAAAATATTTTGCACCTGCTTCGCACAAGTACAGGTGGTGTTGGTGAGCTTGCTAACTTTATCGTTGGTGCAGCACTTGTCGCACCAGCAGGGTTCATTTATTCAAAAAACAAGTCAATGAAAACAGCACTTATTGGTTTATCAGTTGGTACACTCTGTATGGGTCTTGTAGGCGCAATTGCCAACTACTATATTTTAATTCCGTTCTATGCGAACTTCATGCCAATCGACCAGATTATTGGTATGGCGCAAGCTGCGAACTCACTAATTGTAGACCTTAAGTCATACGTTTTGTATGCAGCTATTCCATTCAATATCATAAAAGGTATTGTTGTGAGTATTCTAACGCTTCTTATCTATAAGCGCATTTCTCCACTACTTCATTCAGGACAAGAATAAAAGTAAATAATAATGAAATATACGAATAAAATTAAGAGGTCAGAATTCAAAATACTTGAATTCTGACCTCTTTTATTTATTACGGTATTCTTGTTTTGCTGCCTTCCAAGATTTCTTTATGAAATCTAAATGTTCAACACATATTAAACAAATAGTATTTTCCTATACTGAGTACATCAAATAGAACATTTAAAAAGGAGAGCGACATGCAAATAGCACTTAAAACTAAGGACTTGTCTAAACACTACGGCGGTCACCAAGCCGTTCAAGGTATTAATATGACATTAAACAGGGGAGATGTATACGGTTTTGTTGGGCCGAACGGCGCAGGTAAATCCACTGTTATTAAAATGATTATGGGTCTGATCAAACCAACAGAAGGGTCTATTGAATTAGAAAACATGGAAATTAGCGCTGTCATTGAGACACCTACCTTTTACAAACATATGACAGGTCGTGAGAATCTGAAGGCGATGGCTCTACAGTATGGTAACAGAGCTGTGAGTCGAATAGATGAGGTTCTTGAAATTACAGAACTGGTAGAAGCCGCTGATAAAAAGGTTAGCCAGTATTCATTAGGTATGAAGCAGCGTTTAGGTATTGCAAGAGCCTTTCTTAATGATCCCGACATCATCATTCTCGATGAACCGACCAATGGTCTTGACCCATATGGCATTAAAGCGATTAGAGAACTTGTAGTTAAACTAGCTCAACACTACAACAAGACGTTCCTAATTTCTTCACATATATTGGCAGAAATTGAGATGATGTGCAACAAAGTGGGGATTATTAATGGTGGCAAGTTATTAGAAGAGCTAACGATGGAGACTTTAAAAAGCAATATGGGAAATACACAGTCCTTTGAAGAGTATTTTTTAGAGGTAACAATGGAGGGAAGAAAATATGTTTAATATTTTTAAGGATATAATCAAAGCAATCAAGGTAGATATGTACAGAGCGTTTAAGGGGAAAATGATATACGTTGTTGGAGGGATTGCAACCCTTAGTCCAATTCTTATACATATGGCATTGCAATTAACTTCTCAGGTTGAAGGGGCACCTCTTGAACAGGTAGAGCTTGTAAAAGGTATGACTATGGATAAGTTCATGTTTGAAACTGTTCGAGAATTGTTTTCAGGTGGTTTCGGTATAATGCTTGTTCTTGTAATTGCAGTTAATCTGCTTGCAGATGAATACCTGTCAGGTATGTTTAAAATGCGCGTAATGGCTTCAAATCGTTTAGCATTAGCCTTCTCAAAAGCGATAAGTCTTGGAGTGTTAGTAAGTGTTGTTATCCTGATGAATTTATTATCAGCTACAATTATTGGTGCTGTATTTTATGGGAATCCAAATATCTATAATTTTGTTGATGTAGCGATAAACTATATGGTAACTTCACAAACATTGTATGTATATGGTCTATTAATGATGGTGATGGGATTAATGTTTGATAAGTCTTCATCTGCAATAGCTGTAGGTGTTGGAATATACGCATTTTGGATGGTGGCTATTCAGTTAACACCGATGGATTGGATGGGTCTTGTCCCATTTGGGTATAATGTTTTAGCTTTAGGTAGTCATTTAGAATTCTTTTCCCGCGAAGCCCTGTTAAGCATTGTAGGGTATGGCGGTGTGGGTATGTTACTGCTTGTAAAAGTACTAAAACACAAGGAACTAACAGTATAGGCCGAATGGGTACATGCTTTGACTGTAATCCTTGACCATTGTGTTGTGGTCGACTAAGCTATAATAAACTCGGCCTAAAAAGCAAGTGCATCCTTAAGGAGAATGACATGACCAACATCTTAGTCGCAGACGACGAAGCGGAAATCATAGAACTCATCAGTCTTTATCTACAGAGTGAAGAAGTCAACATTTTAAGAGCCTCAGATGGAGAAGAGGCTCTTCATATAATAAAGAACCACAATATTACATTGGGTATTATTGATATAATGATGCCCAAAATGAACGGATTTTCTGTTATTGAGAGTATTAGAAAAGAACATCAAATGCCGCTGATTATCCTGTCAGCTCGTGAAGACTATTCCGATAAGATTCACGGGTTGCAGATTGGGGCAGATGACTACATGACTAAACCATTTAACGCATTAGAATTGAAGGCAAGAGTAGAAGCACACCTGAGACGATACAAAACCCAGGTTAAATCGACAACTTCCCAGGTGATCACATTTGGAAAACTGCAGTTGGATCTAGATGCATGCGAAGTGACTTTAGATGGTCATTCTGTGAATTTAACGGCAAAAGAATTTAAAATCTTAGCACTACTTTCTTCAAAGCCTGGACGAATCTTTACCAAACAACAAATTTATGAAACAGTTTGGGAAGAGTCATATTATGGCGATGAGAACACAATTCGTATTCACTTAAGCAATTTAAGAGATAAAATAGACTGCGATCAAAAATCACCTAAATTAATAAAAACAGTACGTGGGCTAGGATACAAGATTGAAAAGCAGGTGTAATATGAAAGTCTTCAAATCTTTACATATTGCACTGGTTATCAGGTATACAGTCTTTTTCGTCATATCTATGGCGGCTATGGTAGCAACAGTGACTCTTTTCTTGGCACAAATGATAGATATTTTTGAGTCCGATGATTTAAATGCTTTCACAAGCTCGATATATATAGATGGCAATTACAAGGATGGAACAATGACTGTGTACAATCCGCCTGACAATATGGTTTGGTACGACGTTGTTATAGACGGTCAAGTGGTTTATTCTGAGGGAGAACGAGGCATAGATAAACATACATATTCTATTGACGAACTCAATGTGTTAATGAATATAGACAAGCTAGGTGTAAAAGCGTTTGGGTATGAAATAGATGTCCACTTGCATGCATTCCCATCTGGCGAACTTGCTCATATCCTATTTGCTAGACCCTTTAGCTCTAATGTGGAAATGGGTGTTAATGTGCCTGATGAGTTTAAGGGAACGTCTTACGGAGACAAGCTCATAGAAATGGAAAAGGTACTAATGACAGGAGTCCTTTTGAGTCTAAGTGTTGTTGTTGGTTTCTTTAGTCTCCTAACCTACCGAACTTTAATTAAACCAATTAGGAAGCTAAATAAAGGTTTGTTGGCTATCAAACAAGGAGAACTGAGTACGCGAGTGGACTATTCTGGATTCACTGAAGTCAGTGAGATGACAGAAGCCTTTAATGTAATGGCAGAGCGACTAGAAAGGGCTGAAGCAGAAGGTAAACAACTTTCAGAATCAAAAAAAGAGCTTCTTATGAACATATCACATGATTTAAGAACGCCTGCAACTATAGTGCAGGGGTATGCACAAGCTCTTTCAGACGGAGTTGTGCCTTTAAACAAGCAACAGGAATATTACCGTTTTATTCATGATAAAGCAGCTATGATCACTGAAAGACTAAATCAAATGTTCAACTATGTTAAAGTGGATGTCACTCATTTTGATTTGAATATGACCCCGACGGATATTTCAGAGTTTCTAAGACGACTGGCAATTAACTATTTACCAGACTTAGAAAGCAAGGATATGGTATTGAATCTTGAAGTGGAAGACCATCAGGTCATTAAGAAAATTGATGTCATTGAAATGGAGAGAGCACTTGGCAATCTAATTGAAAATGCTGTTAAATATAATCCAGTCGGAACAAAAGTTACTATAGGTTTGAATGTAGAGTCAGAAAAAGTTCGACTTGAGATTAGTGATAATGGCATAGGTATACCACAAGCAGATACCAAACGGATCTTTGATGCGTTTGTTCGTGGCGACCGTACTAGAAAATCTGAAGGGACTGGTCTTGGGCTGGCAATCACTAAACAGATTATAGAGTTGCATGGAGGTAGCATCACGCTTCTTAAGGCTGAACAAGGTCGGTATTCGAAATTGTCTTTTAGGGAGGAATAGTATGATAGGTACCATTGCAAAATACTGTAGATACATTGAACTTTTTCTCACAGTAATATTCTTTGGTCTCGCGTGGACCTATGAGGCTATTCATTTTCCAAGGGCCTATATATTTATTATCGGCTTTTTAGGCTATGCTTTCCTTATTATTTTGAGAATGAAATCGTGGTCGAATAGGATCAATATAAGTGCATATATAGCTAGTATATTGTTGGTTATACTTTTAGAATACAACTCTCGCTACATTATCAACTACTTCATTCATATTCTGTATATACTTCTTATTATAGAACTGGCAGTTTCACTGGAACGTAAAAAAGATCTGTGGATAGGAGCCCTTATTGTTGTTGCTGGAATGTATAAGTATGTCACTCTTATTCAATACAAACCAGCTATAAGCACTTATGCAGAAGCAACCTTTTTTTCTACTGCTGAACTTTATGAGCATACTTGTTATAACGCTAATGCAAGGTTTGAGAGAAGAGCAGTATAAGCTGATCGAAGCCAATATCAAACTAGCGGCATATTCTGAGGAAGTTAAGTCATTGACCGAAATAAAAACCAGAGCAGATATAGCAAGTCGCATACATGATGGTGTTGGTCACAATTTAACAGCATTAATAATGCAGCTTGAAATAACAAGTCATTTATTAGATGTTAAGCCCGATATGGCAAGAGGGCATTTAGACGTAGCAAAAGAAACGGCACGAGATAACCTCGTTAAGGTTCGCCAAGCTGTTAAAACACTGGATCAAGGGAATAATACGTTTGACTTTGATAGTTTAATAAGACAATTTTCCAACAAGACTGGTGTGAAAATTTCCTGGGAAATTGATAAAGATATGTTGGGCAATAATGAATTAAAAGAATGTGTTTATAGGGCCATTCAAGAGTCGTTAACAAATGCGATTCGTCATGGTAAGGCCACTGAAATTGGTATTGAATTAAAGACTACAGCGGACATGTTGTTGCTTACAATTAAGGACAATGGTCAAGTCGATACATTACCCCAAATCGGTTATGGACTTTCAAAGATGGTCGAGCGGTTTGAATCCCTATCAGGATATGTTGAATTTGAAATGGATAATGGCCTTTTACTAAAAGGTTGGCTTCCGCAAATCAAAGAAGGGACTGAATCTAATGATTAAAGTGGCAATAATTGACGATCAGAAGATCCTAACAGAAGGGTTGAAAATGATACTTTCCATTGATCCAGTCATTGATGTTATTGGGACTGGAGAAAATGGCATGGAAGCCCTAACATTATGCAGAACACATTTACCTGATATTATTCTAATGGATATTCAAATGCCTGTTATGAATGGTGTGGAGAGCACAAGACAGATTAAAGAGAAGTATCCCTCTGTTAAAATAATCGTTTTGACAACTTTTGATGATGACAAATATATTTTTGAAGCTATAAAATATGGCGCTTCTGGATATTTGCTAAAAGACACCCCGCCTAATAGGATAGCTGAAGCTATAAAGACAGTGAACTCAGGTGGGGCCCTAATACAAGCAGATGTAGCAATGAAAGTTCTCGACCAATTCTCAAAAATGGCAAAGGAAGATGGTCATACAACAGAGTTAAAGACAAATGTGTTTTCTGTGCTGACCAGTAGAGAAAAAGATATTACTATGTTGGTTGCGAAGGGATTGAACAACGCAGAAATAGCAGACAAACTTTTTCTAAGTGAAGGCACAATCAAGAACAATTTGACAAAAATTCTGGACAAACTTGAGATCAGAGACAGAACACAGCTTGCAATCATGGCTGTAAAATATGAAACGAGTCTAAGGTAAATAATTACCTCAAAGCAATAAGTTTGACAGAACTTATTGCTTTTTTAGTGTGGGAGAAGTAGAATGACAGTAATGTAAATCAGATGAGAAGGAGACAGGTTATGAAGCAGAATAGAATGATGGGTGTAACAGCCATAATGACAGCCGTAATTCTCTGGGGGATCTCGTTTGTAAATATTCGTGTTGCCGTTCAAGTGATTCCAGCAATGACACTAGGCGCACTTAGGTTTACAATCGCTAGTGTGCTTTTATTTGGAGTCATGAAACTTAAAGAAAGAAAGCTTTAAGTTGGAGCGGGAAGACTTGTTAAATGTCTTCATTGCTGGCGCGGTTGGTATTACAGTTTATTTCTACTTTGAAAACAATGGTATAAAATATACATCAGCATCAGCGGCTTCGCTTATTATTGCGAGTATACCGGTATTTTCGGTGATTATTGAAAGCTTACTATATAAAAAACCTATTACAAAGAGATCCATAGTGAGTCTGACATTATCTGTAATAGGTGTATGCCTCGTTGTTGGTCTAGATATAAAGGCATTAATGGGTTCAGGATATTTAAAAGGCTATCTTATGATGGGCGGTGCAGTTATTTCATGGGTAGCATACTCTGTGACTTCAACACCTCTATTCAAGAAGTATAGCCAATTACAAGTTTTATTCTGGCAGTCAGTAATCGGACTAGGGTGTTTTATACCTTTTGCACTTATAGAAAACACAGTATGGACAGATGTAACTCCAGAAATTTGGACACATGTTGCAATACTCGGTGTATTTGCATCAGCAATAGGGTTTTATGTTTATCTATATGCTTTAGATACCTTAGGTATTGGTGAGTCATCATACTACTTAAATATCATTCCAGTTATAACGATTATAGTTGGGTATTTCTATTTAGGTGAAACGTTAGGTCTAATACAATTACTTGGTGGCGCAATCATAATAGCTTCTGTTCTACTTGTGTCTTCTGGTACGGACTATAATGCAGAGGAGATTCAAAAGAAGATCAGCAATGAGTTGGCATAGTTTATACATTTTAGTTTAATCATATAAGAATTTAAACCTCATACAGTGGCTGTATGAGGTTTTTTTGCTGTATCTATTTGCAACTTACATAAATAGTGCAAAAAGTCACATATGAAATATGGCATCATGCCATAAGTGTGCAGTTATCTTAGCCTTTTATGCGTATAATTAACATAGAAATTAATAAGGAGGTCATTATGGAAACGAGATCAAAACACGTATCTGAACTATTAGCAAATATAGTCTCTAGGACAACGTCATTTTTAACTGTTGTTGTAATACTGGTTTTACTCCTCACAACAGCTTGTAGTCAGAGCTCAATAGAAGACTATCAAGAAGCTTTACAAAAAACGGAAAGCATACAAAGAGGAAAAACCCAAACCCAAGTTGACGTAACAATGGGATTTAGAAAAGACGGGCTCGATGAAGAGACCACGAAACAGTTAAAGTCATTTGAAGCAGTCTCATTTGAAGGTGTAACAAGTTTTGACAGCACAGGTCAAGAAGTAAAAGTATCTTCACTTAATTTATTCAGTTTAGGTGGTCTCGGACTAAACTTCGATTATTACCAAGATGGAGATCAAACTGCACTATATGTTCCTATGTTAGGAAAATACTTAAATCTATCAACAGGTAATATGAAAGAACTTTCGGGTGATGACACTGTCCTTGCAAAATATGAAAGTATGAATTTAACTCAAGAAACTATAAGTGCTATTGAAGTCTTATGGAGTCAGACATTTGAAGCAGACGAGGTTGTTAAAGGTGAAAAAAGTACAATGGAGACACCAGAAGGTGACGTTAGAGTTGTTAAGTTCACTATAACCCCAGAAAAAGAAAAACTTAAAGCCTTTGTGATAAGTGCAGTTGAAATAGTCATGGAAGATGAAAAAATTAAAGAAAACATTAAGGCGTATTCAAATTCTGTTGAGTTCAAAGATGGTAATATAGTCAATGTAGAGGATCTTGTAAATGGTCTTGAAGAGGCTATGGCGTCGTGGGACATTAATAAGTTTGAAGTTGTAGATTTTATCGATGTAGACGGATACATCGTTGAAAGCAATACATCTATTGGGCTTTCTATTAACACTGTAGAATCTGGAGCAATAGAATCATTTGAAATGAAGGTTGTATCAAAGAATTATGACATTGAGAAACCACAAGATATTCAGTTTCCAGAACTTACAGATGAAAATTCTTTGACAATCGACGAACTTCAGAAGGGACTGCCATCTACTTACGAGAATCTATTGAATTAGGCCCGACTTAACATATCGGGTATGAAGAAAGTAGACTACGTTTATCATATAAAGGACGTGACGATATGGCATTACTAGAAGTAAAAGGACTAAAGAAATCATACGGATCACTTAAAGCAGTAGACGGGATCAGTTTTCAAGTTGAAAAAGGTGAAATTATTGGATTACTTGGACCAAATGGAGCAGGGAAATCTACAACGATATCAATGATATCGACACTTTTAAAACCTGATTCAGGCGAAATACTGTATAAGGGAAACGACATTGTAAAAAGTCCTAAAAGCATTCAAAAAGAACTCGGAATAGTGCCACAAGAAATTGCTCTTTACCCAACACTTTCAGGCTATGACAACCTGAAATTTTGGGGACAGGCATATGGCCTATCTGGAGATAAGCTGAAATCTAGAATAAAAGACGTTTCAAAAATCATTGGAATAGATGAAAGATTAAAAGATAAAGTCGAGAATTATTCTGGAGGTATGAAACGCAGACTGAATATTGGTGCTGCATTACTGCATGAACCGGAACTCCTTATTATGGATGAACCAACTGTTGGGATTGATCCACAGTCAAGAAACCATATACTCGACACGGTGTTAACACTTAATGAAGCGGGTATGACAATTGTTTACACAAGCCACTACATGGAAGAGGTTGAATACTTATGCCGCAATATTCACATTATGGATATGGGACATGTAATAGCTTCAGGTTCACAAGACGAATTGGTTGATATTGTTGAGGGAAAAAGACAAGTTATTTTCCAGTTTGATCATATTGCTGAGACCCTATTAGCAGATTTTAGTACGATTACAGGTGTTGAGAAGGTGGAACATAAAGACCTCAATGTTACGCTGCATACCAAAAATGGGAAAACCCTTATTCAAGACGCCTTAAACATTGCTATGAAGGCTGGGGCATCTGTTGAGTCTGTAGAAGTTGTAAGGCCAAATCTTGAGTCCGTATTCCTTCATTTAACTGGGAAAGAACTAAGGGACTAGTTAGGAGAATAACATGAAGGTTCGAAATATCCTGTTTAGGGATTTGAGAATCCTACTGAGTGATAAAAAAACGCTGGCAGTTATATTGCTTATGCCGATTATCCTGACATCTATACTTAGTTTTGCATTAGCAGGTGTATTTGGTGACAATCCTGAAGTGCCTAAGTTTGAAGTATCAGTGGTAAAAGAGTATGAACATCTAGAAGCTTCAGAAGCACTGGGACAAGTCATGTCGGAGAATCTATTAGGTTCAATTATGCCAAGCGACGTAAAGCAGAGTCTTATAAAAAGTGCATCAGACTCAGATATAGAGGCAATATTTTTTGATGAGTTTTTAGGACATGATGATATTAAATCTATGATGACTTACAGAGTTCAAGATGAAGAAACTGCATATAAAAGACTTGAAAACAATGAAATTTCAGCCATTATAGTTTTACCAGAAAAATTTCTTGTGGCGAGCTATACAAACATGTTTACAACCTATCAGAGTAAACTTGAAATAGAAGTTGTTAAAAATCCACAGCGCACTGTCACACCAGACATTGCTATGGCTATTATTGATGGATTCATGAATAGGATGGCTGCATCAAATATCAGAAAAAATATTGTAGTTGAATCATTTATGTCAGCAAGTATAAAGGAAGAAGAGCTGGCTGGCGTGAATGCAGTGGAAAAAATTATTGATGAGTCATTCAATCAAAGTCTAGAAGTGATGTTCACAAACGAAACCGCAACTGGAAAAACCGCAATTAGCAGTAGAGGATATTACTCAGTGAGCATGTTAACACTGTTCCTTCTGTTTAGTGCAGGCCGTGGAAGTTATATGCTTCTTCAAGAAAAAAGAGACTTTACGTATCAACGTATGTTAACTGCTGGTGTGTCTAAATGGCACATACTTGCAGGAAAGTTTTTTGTTGTGTTTTCAATAGTGATCATTCAATTAGTGGTACTCATACTGTATTCAACATTTGTTCTTGGAGTGAATTGGGGAAGTTTACTTGAGCTTTTTATTGTTAGTCTATTTGCTGCATTTGCAGTGGCTGGATTAGGATCATTACTAGCTGTAGTAACTTTTATATCGGAAAAAACACGAATTGCAGGTCTATTTGAATCAGTAATATTCCAAGTGATGGGTTTAATTGGTGGTGCATATATACCTATTGAAGTTTTACCAGATGAAGTTCAAGTTTTAAGTAAAATACCACTCAACGGTGTGGCGCTCAAAGCCTATCTGGCATTAATGACTGGGGCGGGACTAAATGAAGTGTCACAGTACTTAATACTATTGACGTTTAATGGACTTGTTTTTGCTGGTGTTGCAGTATATTTGATGGGCAAGAAAGGGGAGTCGAAGCATGTTGGCAGTAATCAGGCTCAGATTGTTGGGGCTTAAAGAAGATTATAAAATCATGTTTGTTATGGCAGTCCTTGCACTTGGCATGGTATATGCTTTTAGCTCTCAAAATTCTGGTAGTTACGAACGTATTATTCAAGTTACTGACCTTGAGAATTCAACAACCTCTGGCAGATTCGTAAGTGAGTTAGATCAGTTTAAAGATTATCAGGTGGTTCTTGTAAACGAAAAGCAGGGAAGAGAGGCTATTTCAAATGACAATGGACTCGCTCACATTATACTTCCAGTTAACTTTTCATCGGCGCTTAGAAGTGGAAAAGTCAATTTGACATTTGTTAGTACAAAAAATGATGTAGACACAATGAGTCTTAAAAACTCTATAACAGGTGTTCTTTCAAATATTCAAGCCAACCTTATATTTTCTGAAAGAACAGCGAAGGCAATTTCTGAAGTTCGTCCATCGATCGAAAAGGAGGAACTCGCAAACTCAATATACACTACAGCGGACCAACGTTATAAATTGCAAAACCCCTATTCGGTTAAGGAAAGTTCGTTTGGCAGCAGTGGGAGGTCAGAGTCGCAGACTCTGCATAGCTTTTTTGGATTTACCCTGTTATTTTCGGCCTATTCAATTGTTTTCGGTATCGGTGAAATACTGAATGACAAAGCATATAATACTTGGGATAGATTGTTACAATCACCAGTAACGACTGCCTCAATTCTATTTGGAAACACTTTCACAACTTTAATTGTTGGACTCATACAGGTGGCGATTATTTTCATAGGGGGTCAGGTGTTATTTGGTATTGAGTTTGGGAGTGCCTTACCTCTTGTTCTTCTAGTGAGCTTTGCGTTTATATTCTCATTAACAGGACTTGGACTATTCTTAGCGAGTATACTGAAGAATCACTCCCAGCTATCAGCTGTTACGCCGATTATATTAACATCATTTGCAATGCTTGGCGGATGCATGTGGCCGCTTGAAATTGTCACTTCAAGGATATTGCTTGGATTAAGCACCTTAACGCCTCATAGGTGGGCGTTGGAGGCACTGGAAAATACAATGATAAAAGGAATTGGTGTTTCGTCAATTTACATGCCGATTACCATTCTATTCACGATGGGATTAATGTATCTCGGTGTAGGTGGGTGGATGATAGGCAGGGGGCAAACAAAATAAAGTATAGATTATTGAAGAGAGCTTAAATGTGCTCTCTTTTTTGTGTATTTCATTGGAGTAGTACCAATCATTTGCCGATACTCTTAATAGAAGATAAGTCTAGGTCATTCGAATAGTCAATCAACCTGGAAAGATGGAGTGAGCAAATTGAAAATAATTGATCAACTGTTTAGGTCGAATATGTTTAACAATAATAGTACTACAGTCAATCGTCAGTCCGGAAACAAACCAGCTGACGATGCTTTTAGCGTGTTTAAAAACTCAGATACACCTGGTATGGAGAAGGTTGAGACGCTTCTTAGACAAATGGACCATCCTGTATCAGACTCTGAAGCTGCATCAATAGATCGATTTATGAAAGATGGTTCAGGCTCAATGAGCTCCAAACTTGAAACTGTAGAGTGGGCAGCTGACAAGGGTATTGAAATGACAGATAAAAACTTGTCTGCTATACAAGAAACACTAAACTCTGAAATGAATGAAGCTGAAATGATCGAAACCTTGGCTGGTACAAAAGAAGTTACTGGTGAAAAAGCAAAGGATGTTCTTGAAAAAATAAAAGCAGACCCATCAATTCCTGATGCACTCAAAACGAGTATTGAAAAGGCTGTGGAGTCGGGAATGCCAATTGAAAAGGCTGTTGTCCATGCTGTAAAATCAATGATACGCGCAAATGTAGACGTAAAGGGCAATACAGTTTTTCTTGAGAAATCACCAGGGGAACAACCTTGTGTTTGTATTAATATCGGAGATCTTTTAAAAGCAGTTGATCAAGCAATGCTGGCGCTTTCCAGTGGTGAAGGTGTAAGCTTTGAAGACTTGCTCAAAGAAGCACTTGTTGATGTCTTGGGAACAAATGCCCTAGAGGATTTGGCGGAGATATTCCTTTCTGAGGAAGGTTCAATTGTTGAAGGATCAGAAGATGAATCTGATGAAATAAGTGGTGATGACCCAAATGTGATAGATTCACTTGAAGACGACATGAAAGCATTTGAAGAAGATATGCTTGAAAGGCTAGAAGCTTCTTTTGAAGATGTTATGGGGTCTTTTATGGAGAATGCAAATGATGAAATGGCGTCAGCTATAACAGATATAAGATTCAAATCGTATCTCGTAGAGAAGGTCACTGCACAAGCAATTGAAGCAAAAGAAACTTTTAGTCAAATGAAAAAGGAAATTGTTCAATCCCTTCGAGATATAGAAACACCTAAAACGCAACAGGAAAAAGTTGATGTGAAAGAAGTACTTAGCAAAGCCATAGAAAAGCTAGACAATGTCTTAATGAAAAGTGATGTGACCCTTTTCACAAGTATGAAAATGGAACGTGACTTATTAAATATGAGCTCAACACTTCAGGAAGCTAGAAAACTACTTGGTAAAGGTGATGTAAATGGTGCACTTGAAATCACTAAAAATGTCCAAGGCAAACTAGACCAAATGATATTTACGCCTTCTGAGAAAAATATTCAGTTGAAGGCATTTAAAGACGGTATGAATGTTCTTGACGTAAAACCTAATATGATGCCATCTATTAATTGGCAGGACACGTCTCCTAGAGGTGTTTTAGAGCTGTTCAGAGACATGGGTCTAAATCACGAACCAGAAGTTGCAGAGAAACTCCTTAGCCATGACAAAGGAATGATTAAGGAGGATAACTATAAAATTAAAGACAATTTAAAAGCTGTTCTTCTTAAAATGATAGAAAACGATGAACCGGATAATAAACGCGCTGTAGCTGGTGCAGAAAAAACACTTAACAATTTGACAGGTCAACAATTAATGAATAAGCTTGAAACAAAGCAAGATACTCAAACCTTGTTCTTCCACGTGCCTGTTGAGGCAGATGGTGAAATTAAGGATATGAAGCTGTTTGTTAATGCCAGAAAGAATGGTGACGCCCTTGACTGGGAAAACAGTTCTCTTTATTTTTCAGTAGAACTGAAGAAGTTTGGTGAAACAGGTATTCACCTTCAGTCAAAGGATAAAATGTTAAGTATAAATGTTCGTAATGACAACAAGGAATTTGAGAATGTTATGAAACCCTTGGTTACTGCGTTACAAAAGGAATTTGTAGATGTGGGGTATAAACTTGGTCCTGTTAGCTTTGCCAGCCTAGATAATAAGACACCAAAGGAACTTATAAAACCTGGTGAAGTTGAAAAAGTGACTATTCAGAAAAAGACTGCACCCCCTGAGAAAGGATTTGATTTTTCCATATGAGAAAAAAAGGCGTAAATATATATGATGATCAAATTGAATCCTATGCAAAATCAGATGCTAATGAAATGGAAAGCTTTAGTAGGGTTATTAAAGAAGAAGCAGATAAACAGAAGGTTCCAGTTGAAAAAGATATAAAAACATTAAAAGACCAAGTGGGTAATGATCTCAGAAAAAATATTCCACCACAGCTGTACGCAGTTGTTAGTGGTATTGTTGATGTCATAGGCAAGCTTGAGGAGGAAGACATCGATGAAGGTTAAGAAGGTCCAAAAGGCTGGGACTACTAAAGTGAATACAACCAAAAAGGTAGAAACGCCACGTATAACTTTTACTGAAATACTGAGTACTTTGGAAGAGGACAGAGGTAGATCAAAAGAATTGCTTGACGAGCTTTTAAAAGAGATTGAGAGTAAGGGCAAACAGCTTATTGAAAACAGAACTGTTGAGACCCTTGTTGAATATCGTGAAATGATTAAAGGGTTTGTAGAAGAAGCTGTAGAGCAAGGGTACAAAGTTGAAGAACGTCGAGGATTCAGCCGTTCGGGTAGATCAAGAGTTATGAGAACGGTAAAGGAAATCGATAAACAACTGGTTGAACTCACGAATGTGATTCTCGGTCAGGAGAAGAAGCAAATTAGACTGCTTGAGAAGATTGGACAGATTCAGGGTTTACTTGTCAATTTAGTTATTTAATATGTAGAATATATAAAACCTCAATGAATGTGCAGATGAGCTATTCATTGAGGTTGTTTTAGTTTTTGTTATACATTTCCTGATTCAAACGCTTCTTCAGAATCATCGTCACTAAACTGTTCTTTACTAGTCTCATGATCTAGTGCTGCATCCTCTATACTCTTTTCTTCAGGGAGAGGAGTCCACTGAACCCTTTCACTTTTTGATTTCAAGAGTATAATCAGAGAAATAAATCCGGCAAACATTAGTGAATATGCTATGGGATTAATAACAGCTTCAGGGACAAGGCGAGCAAGTACGGCATATAGGTTGTTCACGCTATGTATAATTGTGACAAGCCAGAAGCTTCCTGTAAGGTAGTATATATATGCTAAGTACAATCCAAGGAAGAATGTATAAGCCCCTTGAACCAAATTCATGTGAAAAGCCGCAAAGAAAACAGCTGTTATCATTATGACTGTAAGTGGTTTGTAGTTTTTTAGGAGGCCATCCATCATTATTTTTCTAAGTAGAAATTCCTCGAAAAGTGGTGCAGCAATAACAACAGTAATGAATGTCACCAAAGTTTCAAATGTAAAAACACTTTCAACCTCCATCATGGACTGAATAGTTTCAGGGAGTTCAGCATTGAAAATTGAAATCAAACCCTGAGTAACAAGTCCGCCTATCAATGAAACTGCAAAAACACCTAGAATAGCTAAAACTGAAAACTTTATGCTGGGTTTCTTCGAAAGTGCCTCTTTAAAATTAATAGGAACGATCCGCCGTTTCTTCATACTATACAATAGAATTGAAATAAGCAGTAAGTCTGAAATGGCAACAGACAAGAGGTTAACGGTGTTGGTAACTTCAACGAAGAGAATATCAAAATCCAGATTCATTAATGCTGCATAAAGTCCAAGATATGCACCTGAGGCGATTCCTACAGTTATTTCGATAATGGATTTTATGAATGTAACATAAATAAGTAGTATAAATGCGCGCCAAATGGTTGATGGATACTTGTCATAATAAACTGTGTTGGTCATAGTGTCACCTTTCTGCTTGTGTTAGTGTCACTTTTTAGTATAAAGAAAACAAGTGTACAAGTTGTGAATTATGTGAAACTTCTACATCTTTAATTATACTCTTTTTTAAATGATATTATCTGAGATTCATGATAGGATATTAGAGTATGTTATGATACAATGAAGCTATCTATACCCCGAATGTATGTTCGTAAAGTGAGGTTATAATAAATGGATTTAGGGATGCTTAATGAAAGACAGCGGGAAGCTGTTGTAACAACAGATGGACCACTACTTGTTCTGGCTGGTGCTGGTTCAGGTAAGACAAGAGTTCTAACGAATCGCATAGCTTACATGATCGAGAAGTTAAACGTATATCCGAGTCAAATCTTAGCTATTACGTTTACAAATAAAGCAGCTGGCGAAATGAAGGAACGTATTGAAAGTTTGATAGGACCTGGTGCTTCGACTATGTGGGTTGGAACCTTCCATGCTACCTGTGTGAAGATTCTGCGCAGAGACATTGATTTGATCGGGTATCAAAGGGACTTTGTTATCTATGACACAACAGATCAAAGGACACTTATTAAAACTTGTCTTAAAGAACTGGACATCGACGAAAAAACAGTGACTCCTAAGTTTGTAGGCGCAAAGATCTCTGAAGCCAAGAATGATCTAATATCAGCAGAAAAATTTGAGGAACTTTACTATGGCGATTATCAATTAAAACAGGTTTGTAAAGTTTATAGCTTGTATCAGAAGAAGTTAAAGCAAAATAATGCAATGGACTTTGATGATTTAATACTAAAAGCAATCGAACTTCTATCTGAGAACGACGAAGTATTAGAGTATTATCAAAGCAAGTTTAAGTATGTACTTGTAGATGAGTACCAGGATACTAATAAAGCCCAGTACAAAATTGTTAACATGATAGCTTCTGGTTATGGAAACCTATGTGTTGTTGGAGATATTGACCAGAGTATCTATGGATGGCGTGGAGCAGATATACGCAATATCCGTGATTTTGAGAAAGATTATAAAAATGCTAAAGTTATCAAACTTGAGCAAAACTATAGATCATCTAAAGTTATTTTAGATGCGGCCAATGCCGTGATTCAAAACAACTCAGGCAGAAAACCAAAAGATCTTTGGACAGCACAGCCTGACGGCAATCCTATCAAATACTACATGGGTCAAAATGAGTATGATGAAGGGCGCTATGTTGCGGATCAAATTAGAAGTTTAAAGAGTAGAGAGGTTCGGGATTACTCAGAATTTGCAATATTATATAGAACAAACGCACAGTCTCGTGTATTTGAGGAGTGTCTGATGCGTGAAGGCATACCGTACAAAATTGTTGGTGGGCGAAAGTTCTACGAACGTAAAGAAATCAAAGATGCGCTTTGTTATATGAGACTTATACAGAATACTAGAGACGACATTAGTTTAATGCGTGTTATTAATACACCTAAAAGAGGCATTGGAGCCAAGTCTCTTGAATCTATTGCAACGTATGCGATTGATAATGAAGTTTCAATGTATGAAGCAATTGAGGAAATGATGGAAGGTGGACTTGTTCCTAAACGTGCACTTTCGGGATTGACAGATTTTGTGAATGCCATGCGTCCTTATATTAATGGTAAAGCTGACATGACTGTAAGCGAAGTGCTTGAAGGCATTCTTTCTGCAAGTGGTTATGAAGCAGAACTCGTCCTTGATCAGACTATTGAATCTAAGAGTAGACTTGAGAACTTAAAGGAACTTGTTAATGTAACAATGGAGTTCGAAGGTAGAGCAGAATCAGCAAGATTAGAGGACTTCCTGGCAGAAGTTAGCCTTATGGCAGATATAGACGGCTTGGAAGAAGAAGAACAAGGCGTGCTTCTTATGACGCTTCACTCAGCAAAAGGACTGGAGTTCCCAGTAGTATTCCTTGTTGGGATGGAAGAGGGCATATTCCCTACAGGGCGTTCTCTTGAAGATGATGACAGCATGGAAGAAGAAAGACGTCTTGCATATGTAGGCATTACAAGAGCAGAAGATCGATTATTTATATCGCATGCTTACCTTAGAAATCAATATGGCCGTACAAATGTGAATCTTGTTTCGCGTTTTATAGAAGAGATACCAGCAGAGCTTATTGACAGTGGCACAGCTGATATCGCAAAAAGAAAAACCTCTGAAATAAAATATAAAGAAACTATGGTGAAGGGGTTTCATCTGCCAAAAGCCAGAGAAACTCAGCCTGTTGAAGATGGAAGCTTAAAGCCAGGAACCAAAGTCCTTCATAAATCATTTGGTGAAGGTACAGTTATATCAAAAAATGGTGAAGGTAACAAAGCCGTTGTTACAATAGCATTTAATAAAAAAGGAATAAAGAAACTTCAAGTTGGTATGGCACCACTTGAAATCTTAAGTTAGGAGAATGAACATGACGAAGGTATCGATGGTGGAATACTCAGATATACTCTGCATGGAGGCAGAAGCCGTTTCTGATCCGAAAAGTGTCATGGATAGATTGTGTGAAATACTGCAGTATCACAGTGATCAGTACTATAAATTTGACGCACCTAAAATATCGGATGCGGACTATGACAGACTCATGAACAAGCTTATAGAATTTGAAACAGCTCATCCTGAACATAAACGACCAGAATCACCGTCTCAAAGAGTGGGTGGTGTAGCTCTTTCAGCCTTTGAACAGGTTAGACATGAAGTTCGACTTTTAAGTCTTGGAAATGCGTATAACAGAGACGATTTAATAGATTTCCATGGTAGAGTGGAAAAGGAAATGACAGAGCCAGTACATTATACAGTTGAATACAAAATTGACGGACTGAGTGTTGCCCTTAGATATGAAAATGGTATATTTGTCGAGGGTGCAACAAGAGGTGACGGCGAAATCGGAGAAAATATTACAGAAAACCTAAAAACGATTAGGTCCATTCCACTTAAATTGAAGGAACCGATCAATCTGACTGTAAGAGGAGAGGTTTATTTCCCCAAAAAGAACTTTGAAGCACTGAATAAAAGACAAGAAGAACAAGGGCTACAAGCATTTGCTAATCCAAGAAATGCAGCAGCGGGTTCTCTGCGTCAGCTCGATTCGAAAATCACAGCGTCACGCCCTCTTGATATATTTGTATTTGATGTGTTATCTGGTGATGTTCCGTCAGACAGTCATGCTGAAAACTTCGAGTATTTGAAGTCGTTAGGATTCACAGTATCAAATTACAAAACATTTAATGAGATGGAAGATGTAGCATCGTATTGTGATGGTATGATTACAAAACGACATGACTTAGAGTACGAAATAGATGGTATTGTTGTTAAAATAGACAGCATAACACAGCGAGATACCCTTGGTGTACGTGCTAAAAGCCCAAGGTGGGCAATAGCATATAAGTTCCCAGCTGAAGAGAAAGAGACTTATATTAAGGATATTATTGTTCAAGTTGGAAGAACGGGTGTATTAACTCCCAAAGCACATCTTGAACCAGTGGAAGTGGCTGGATCTACAGTGACGTATGCAACACTTCATAATCAAGACTATATTGATGAAAAAGATATTCGAATTGGAGACCATGTCATTATTCAAAAGGCTGGCGACGTGATTCCTGCAGTTGTTCGAGTTGTTGTCGAAAAACGAAGTGGAACTGAGCAGGCTTATAAACTTCCTGAAAACTGCCCCGAATGTGGCTCTGAAACCGAACGTCAATCAGGAGAAGTAGCTCTGCGCTGTATGAATGAGAAATGTCCTGCGAAGCTTAGAAGAGGTATTATACACTTTGTATCTAGAACCGCTATGGACATAGATGGTATGGGTGAAAGGCAAGTAGAACAGCTTTTAAAAAGTGAACTCATTCTAGACTATGCGGATCTCTACTATTTAAAGGAGAAGCGTGAGCGGATTATTATGCTAGAGCGAATGGGTGAAAAGTCTGTTGATAATCTATTGTCTTCTATCGAAAAGTCAAAAGAGAATGACTTAGCGAAGCTAATTGCTGGTTTTGGTATTTCCCTTGTTGGAGAAAGAGCAGCATCAACATTGTCAAAACGTTTTTAAGTCACTTGATGTGATTATGGATGCGGATCATTTAGCTTTAACATCGGTTGAAGAGATCGGCGAAAAAATGGCTGAGTCGTTACAAACGTTCTTCGCTGACCCTATTAATATAGAAAGAATTGAAAAACTGAAGACGGCAGGTGTCAATATGACTTCCTTAGAAGAAGATATTGTAGACCTCGATGCCTTTTTCGGTGGGAAGACTTTTGTACTGACTGGCACCCTTACAACATATAAAAGAAGTGAAGCCAAAAAGATCATTGAGTCTAAAGGCGGTAAGGTATCGGGGAGCGTGAGCAAAAAAACTGACTACGTTATATACGGAGAAAATGCTGGATCTAAGCTAACTAAGGCAAATGAACTAGGTGTTGGAACGATGACTGAAGAAGAGTTTGTTGAAATGCTTAACAACTAGTATTAAAAACTAAACAAGTATTTATGACAATTATCGACTTCGGTGTTGTAGGTTTTCCTAATAAGGTCGAACATGTTATTGGTGATTTTACCTATGTAAAAACAGTGAATGTCATACTTGAAACTTTTAGAAGCTTTGCAATTACATAGATTGCAAAGCTTTTTTTGCGTGTGTTTGATTTTTTCAACTTAAATTAATCATAAGGTTTACAGTGTAAAAGTGTAAATTTGATAACAAGTGTTCAATCTGGATTGAACTACTACGACCAAAAGGCCAATATGCGACAAATGAATGATGCGATGTGAAAACTTGCAAAAAACGCTTTCCTATTGAGAGGAATGTGAACTATCTGTAAATTCCCCCTATATCAACAGATTCAGCAAGATTAGCCTGCAAAATCCACAAAGTGTTGATATTATGCGATTCCTCAATTATTGCTATATGTGAACATGTGAATATTCTGTAACAGGACGTTAAAGGGTGTGGTATCAACTGTTACAGTAAATGTTACAATCTTTTAAAAGTTGTACAACGCTAGAAACGTTGAAAATTAGCCAATTTAGAGGTATATTAAGTATATGTAAAACGCATTGCGCCCTATAAAAGGTTCAAAATCTTGAATGTTAAACTATCATTAACATTTAATGATCGGAAATGTGAAAATTTATTACATGTTTGAAATCGATTTGAATTTCGAAAATATATCAAGTCGTATTTTGAAAATTGCATTTCTGAACTGTTTTATACGAAATGATTCCTTTATCAAGATTGTTCCTTTATATAGGAGGGCAGCATAAAAACTGAAAGGGGTGTAGTAATTTGGCAAGATATACTCTGCGTCGGGTAGTGTCTATGCTAATTACTCTGTGGTTTGTTGTAACTATTACTTTCTTCCTTATGCATTCGATTCCGGGCGGTCCGTTCGATTTGAATGAAAAGGCACTACCACCACAGGTATTAGAAGCGCTAAATGAAAAGTACCATCTAAACGATCCACTGTACAAGCAGTATTTTGATTACCTTAAAGGTGTAGCAACATTTGAACTTGGTCCATCATTCTCAAGACCAGGTATCACGGTTAATCAATTAATTGAGCAAGGCTTCCCAGTTTCAGCGAGACTTGGTGGGCTAGCAGCTCTAGTCGTAATATGTGTTGGGGTGCCAGTCGGCATAGTATCCGCACTGAAACAGAATCAATGGCAGGATTACGTCGTAACCATATTTGCAACACTCGGGGTTGCGGTGCCTGGTTTCGTACTTGGTACTCTCATTGTTTACGTATTTAGTGCTCGACTCGATATGCTACCAGCATACGGGCTCGATTCCTGGAAGCACTACATTGGTCCGGTAATTACTCTAAGTGGTTTCTCACTAGCGTTTGTATCGAGACTGACAAGATCTTCTTTATTAGAAGTAATGCAACAAGACTACATTCGTACAGCACGTGCGAAGGGGCTTCCAGAATTAACAGTAATCTTCAAACATGCTCTTAAGAACTCACTAATCCCTGTAATCACATATATGGGTCCAATGATTGCGGCAATCATGACAGGTTCTTTCGTAACAGAGAAAATCTTCGCTGTTCCGGGAATGGGTCGCCACTTCGTTGAATCTGTAGGTAACCGTGACTACACAGTACTGCTTGGTACAACAATCTTCTACGCAGCATTTGCGATCTTTATGATCTTCCTTGTTGATATTGCGTACGGATTGATAGATCCAAGAATCAAACTAGGAGATTAGGAGGTTGACCATGAGCACTGAAAATATCGTTTCAAAAGATATGTGGGAGAAGGTTGACACCTCTCTTCTACAAAGCGATGTCATCGCAAGACCAAGCATGACTTACTGGCAAGATGCTTGGAGAAGACTTAAGCAAAACAAATTATCGATGATCGGTCTGATCACTGTTATAATCCTGACATCTCTGGCTGTATTCGGTCCAATTATGTCAAGCTATGAGTACTCTGATCAAGATTTATCAATGTCTGGTCTACCGCCAAGATACGAGTATTATGAAGTGGGAGACACACAAATTTATCTTCATAAGGAATACAGAATTTATGAAGTTAAAGATGGCGAGTTCATTGCGTCTCTTCCTAAAGTAAAAGAAGACATGATGAAGCGTCAAAGAGTTTACAATGTAAATGGTACAGATGTAACTGTAGATTACAGCTTTGCAGCTAAAGCAAAAAAATCTGGCGATCCAAATGCGAAAAAATTTGAACTTCGTGTAGGTGATGAAGTACTTCAGCCTGCTGGAAAGTCACAGAATAAAACGTACTGGTTCGGTACAGATGCACTTGGCCGTGACTTATATGTACGTGTACTATTCGGTGCTAGAATTTCTCTTACTGTTGCACTTGTTGCTACAGTGGTTCAGTTCTTTATCGGTGTACTTTATGGTGGTCTGTCTGGTTATGTAGGCGGTCGACTGGATGAAGTACTGATGCGTATCGTTGATATCATCGCTACTATTCCTCTACTACTTTATGTAATACTTCTGATGGTTGTATTTGGCTCAGGTCTTAAAACGATCATCATTGCAATTGGTTCCGTGTATTGGGTTCGTATGGCGCGTCTTGTACGTGGTCAGGTTCTTTCAATCAAGGAACAAGAATATGTTATGGCAGCTAAAACACTTGGTGCTTCTACATGGAGAATCATGGTACGTCACCTGATTCCAAATGCTATGGGTCCAATCATCGTATCGCTTGCTATGACAATTCCGAACGCGATCTTTACAGAGTCCTTCCTATCGTTTATCGGTCTTGGTGTTTCAGCACCGATGGCATCTTGGGGTACTCTAGCGTCGGATTCACTTGGTGGTCTAAGAACGTATGCATACCAGCTGTTCTACCCATCACTATTCATCTCATTAACAGTACTGGCATTCAACTTCCTAGGCGATGGCCTACGTGATGCTCTGGATCCAAGACTTCGTAAATAGAAAGGAGTTATTATAATGAGTGACAAGATTTTAGATGTAAAAAATATGAAAACTTCTTTCTACACGCATGTCGGTGAAGTCCAAGCTGTTCGTGGTGTAAGCTTTAGTCTTAAGAAGGGTGAAGCACTTGGTATCGTAGGTGAGTCTGGTTCAGGTAAATCGGTTACATCGATGTCTGTAATGCAGCTTCTACAGTACCCAGGTAGAGTTAAAGAAGGCGAAATTATGTTTAAGGGTGATGACATCCTTAAAAAAGATAAAAAAGAAATGATGAACATTCGCGGTGATGAAATCGCAATGATCTTCCAGGATCCAATGACTTCATTAAATCCTGTATATAAAATCGGTGATCAGATCATGGAAGCGATCATTCGCCACCAGGGTCTAAGTAAAGCTGAAGCACGTGAAAAGGCGATTGATATGCTACGTCTTGTAGGTATTCCTTCACCAGAAGAGCGTGTTGACAACTATCCTCATGAATTCTCTGGCGGTATGCGTCAGCGTGCTATGATCGCGATTGCGCTATCATGTGAGCCGGATCTGTTAATTGCTGATGAACCAACAACAGCACTTGATGTTACGATCCAAGCACAGATTCTTGAACTTCTGAAGGAACTAAGTGTAAAAATTGACACTTCAATCATCCTAATCACACATGACCTTGGCGTTGTTGCTGATGTATGTGATCGTATCTGCGTAATGTATGGCGGTCTGATTATGGAAGAGGGTACTGCAGAAGAAATCTTCTACGAGCCTATGCATCCTTATACAATGGGTCTTCTAAAGTCTATTCCGCGTATGGATGAGGAAAGTGAAGATCAAAGACTGATCCCTATCCCTGGTTCGCCACCGGATATGATTAAGCCTCCAGTAGGATGTCCATTTGCGGCACGTTGCCCTTACACTATGAAAGTATGTATGGAAAAAATGCCTGAGTATACAACAACAAATACGGGTCACCGTGCAGTGTGCTGGTTGAATCATAAAGATGCTCCAGAAACTGTTGTAGATACAGGTGTGAAGCGAGGTGTTAAGTAATGGCGAAGAAAAATGATGTTCTATTAGAGGTTAAAAACCTTAAAAAATACTTCCCAATTACTCACGGTCTTCTGGGAAATAAGAAGAAGTATGTAAAGGCTGTTGACGATATTACTTTCAGTATCAACCGCGGTGAGACTCTTGGTCTTGTTGGTGAGTCGGGCTGTGGTAAGTCTACAACTGGTCGTACACTGATTCGTCTATACGATGTAACTGATGGTGATGTCATTTATGATGGAACAAATATTTCACATCTAAATGAAAATGAAATGCGTCCGTTCCGTAAGAAGATTCAAATGATCTTCCAGGATCCATATGCATCTCTAAACACACGTATGACTGTTGGTGATATCATCGGTGAGCCGCTGGATATCCATGGTCTCGCTACAGGTGATGAACGTCAGAAGATTATCTGGGATCTACTTGAACGTGTTGGTCTGAATAAGGACCACGCGAACAGATACCCACATGAATTCTCGGGCGGTCAGCGTCAGCGTATTGGTATTGCTCGTGCGCTTGCTGTTTCACCAGAATTTATCATTTGTGATGAGCCTATTTCGGCACTGGATGTATCAATTCAAGCTCAGGTTGTAAACATGCTTCAAGATTTACAGGAAGAGCTGGGACTGACGTATCTATTTATTGCCCATGACCTTTCTATGGTTAAGTACATTTCTGATCGTATTGGTGTTATGTACCTTGGTAAACTTGTAGAAGTTGCAGATGCTAATAAACTTTATGACGATCCAGAACATCCGTATTCTCAAGCCCTATTATCAGCGATTCCGATTCCGGATCCTGATATTATGAAGACTTCAGAGCGTATTATCCTGGAGGGTGATGTACCTTCACCTCTTAATCCTCCAAGTGGCTGTCGTTTCAGAACGCGTTGTCGTTATGCATTCGATCGTTGTGCATCTGAAGAACCGAGACTGAGAGATATCGGTGACGGACACATGGTTTCATGCCACCTTATGGATGAAAAATACAAATAAATCTTAAGGTAGCCATTTACAAATAATGAAATATTTGTAATAATAATGTTATATACATGAGTGGAGCGTAAGCTCCATTCATGCGTATATAAAACCAACTTACAGGCGTAAGAAACAAATGGAGGGGATTAATTTGTTTAAGAAAAGTGTATCTCTACTGCTTGTGCTAATGATGGTAATCGGTTCACTTGCTGGCTGTTCATCACCAGCAGAAGAAACGGCACCAGCAACAGACTCAACAACTGAAGCACCTGCAGAAGACACAACTGAAGCTCCAGCTGAAGAACCAGCTACTGCTGTAGAGCAAGTACTTTACTGGAACGTAGGTTCTGAACCAAAAACTATCGACCCGGGTCTAAATGGCGCGAACGATGGTGGTAACGTAATTAACAACATGTTTGAAGGTCTAATGCGTGAAGTTGACGGCCAAATTCAACCTGGTATTGCTGAAAGCTATACTATGAGCGACGATCAACTAGTGTACACATTTACAATCCGTGATGCTAAATGGTCAGATGGTCAAACTATCACAGCTAACGATTTCGTATACTCTTGGAATCGTGTTCTAGATCCTGAAACTGCATCTGAATATGCTTGGATCTTTGATGAAGCAAACGTTGATACTTTCACAGCTATCGATGAAAAAACTTTTGAAGTTACTCTAAAGGCTCCAACGCCTTACTTCCTAGGTCTTACTGCTTTCTACACATTCTTCCCAGTACGTCAAGAAGCTGTTGAAGCTGGTGCTGATGGTGCTTGGGCAGTAGATCCTGCTAAATCTATTGTTAATGGTCCTTTCATGCTTGAAGATTACCGTAATGGTGACCGTCTAGTTCTTGTTAAGAACCCTAACTACTGGAGAGCTGACGAAGTTACTCTATCAAAAATCGAAGGTCTTATGATCGTTGATGAAGCAACAGCGTTAACTGGTTACGAGTCAGGTCAACTACACGTAATCGATACTATGCCGAATGCTGAGATTCCAAGACTTCTTGCTGAAGATCCAACATTCATGATTATGCCTCAAGATGGCGTTTACTACTACGCTCTTAATACAACTGTAGCTCCAATGGATAACGATAAAGTGCGTCGTGCACTTATGATCGCGATCGACCGTACTGCTATCGTTGAAACTGTAACTAAGGGTGGTCAAATCCCTGCAACTACAATGGTATCTCAAGCATCGCGTGATGCTGATGGTAACATATTCGCAATTGAAGCTGGCGACTACGGTATTCCTGTAGATGGTTCTGGTGTTGAAGAAGCACAAGCACTATTTGCTGAAGCTGGTTTCCCTAATGGCGAAGGTTTCCCTGAGCTAGAAATCATGTACAACACTTCTGAAGGCCACAAGGCTATCGCAGAAGCTATTCAAGAAATGTGGAAGCAAAACCTTAACATTAACGTTACTCTAACAAACCAAGAGTGGGCAGTATTCCAGGACACTCGTAAGCAAGGTAACTTCCAGATCGCACGTTCTGGTTGGATCGGAGATTACTCTGACCCTATGACTTACCTAGGTATGTTCGTAACTGGTTCTCCAAACAACTACTCTAGCTGGGAAGTTTCTGAGTACGATGCGCTTCTAGAAGCTGCTAAGACTCAACCACCTGCTGAGCGTTTTGAGACTCTATACCAAGCTCACGACCTTGTAATGGAAGGTTCTGCTTACATGCCAATCTACTACTACACAGATCCAATCATGGTTTCTGAGAAGCTTTCTAATTGGGAAAAGACTTCTCGTAACACTTGGTTCTTCGGTTTTGCTGAAGTTGTAGAGTAAGCCTTAAATTTTAATACTCAACAAGATACTAAGTTATTTAAGACCACCAATAGACATAATGTCTGTTGGTGGTCTTTTT